>Ga0335078_10000307_pt1 | contig 78686 bp, 63 predicted proteins | sample Lox_Sample_32_FD_206711 | JGI IMG/M metagenome (GOLD analysis project Ga0335078, IMG submission 206711) | Soil microbial communities from Loxahatchee National Wildlife Refuge, Florida, United States - Lox_Sample_3.2 | ecosystem: Environmental > Terrestrial > Soil > Wetlands | place: USA...
CGACTCGCAGAGCGGGCGGCCTGTTCTGCTGCACTATAGCGTTGCCGGCGGCCACTCGGCGGGTGTGAGCGTTGACCAGCACATCCAGGACGACGCCGACCAGCTCACTTTTCTCTGGACGGAATCGGGACAACCGCCCGCCCACAAGTAACTTGGTTCGCACTCCGGTGCCGCGGAGGTAATTAAACGCGAAATCTCCTCGCGGAATCTCATACCGCCTGCCAATCCTCCGATAAGAGATATACCTAACCAGAATCGCGCCCAGCCCACGCAAGTGGCCCGCGGGCGCGCCAGCGCGGGCTGCTTTCGAGCCGGCACGGGAGCTGCTGGAGGCGCCGCGTGGACCTGGAGAAGCGATGCCGCAAACCGAACTGCAGACCGGCCAGATCGAATCGCAGCACGAAGACGCACGGTTGGCCGCACTGGCTGCGACCGGAATTCTCGACACCGCGCCTGAGCCCAGCTTCGACGCCATTACGCGCCTGGCGGCCGAATACTTCAAGGCCGACACCGTCCTGCTTGAGTTTGCCGACGAAAGCCGCTTGTGGATCAAGTCGCATTGGGGCGAGCCGGTGCGCGAACTACCGCGGCGCAGTTCCGCATTCGAGATGGTGCTGGCGGCCAATGGTCCCGTAGTGGTCCCGGATGTGTCGATTCATCCGCAATTTGAGGGGAGGCGGTTTTTGTTGCGGCGGCTTGAGGTGCTTTCCTTCGCCGGCGCACCCATTCGCTCCAGCGACGGCAAGATCCTGGGAGCGCTGGCGGTCTTCAGCAGCCAGGCGCGCCGCCGCATGGCTCGCGACGAGTTGCGCATGCTTGAGAGCCTGGCCGAAATCGCGGCCAGCCAGTTGGAATTGCGCAGGCTGCGCAAGGCATTCAACCGGCACCGCAGGCCGCAGGCGCGCAGGGTCGAGACTGTGACCGGAATCTGGCCGCGCAAGTCAGACCTGCGCCGCGCCCTTGAGCGCCGCCAGTTTGTGCTCTATTTCCAACCCGAGATCGAGTTGGCCACGCGCAGGATTGTTGGTCTTGAAGCATTGATCCGCTGGCAGCATCCGGAGCGGGGACTGATTCTGCCCATGGACTTTATCCCCGTGGCTGAGCAGACCGGCCTGATTCTGCCCATTGGCGATTGGGGGCTGGCAGAAGCCTGCAACCACATTCAGAGATGGCGGGCCGACGATCCCGAGCATGGCGCGCTGCGCGTGTGCGTTAACCTCTCCGCGCGGCAGTTTGCGCGCGAAGGTCTGGCCGACCACGTCGAGGCTTTGCTGCGACAGTCGGGGGTATCCAGCCGGCACCTGGGCCTGGAAATGACGGAGTCAAGCCTGGTTCCTGATCCGGGCACGGCGCTGGAAGTGCTGGGAAGCCTTCGCCGCCTGGGTGTTTCGCTGCTCATGGACGACTTCGGAACAGGTTACAGTTCTCTGCACCACCTGCACTCGCTGCCCTTTGACGTGCTCAAGGTAGATCGCTCCTTTGTAGCGCGGATGACCGAAGGCGAACAGCCGCTGCACATCGTGCGAACCATTGTGGAACTGGCGCGCGTACTGGGCATGGACGTGGTGGCGGAGGGAATTGAGACCCGCGCACAATACGACCTGCTGCGGCAGTTGGGATGCCGCTTCGGTCAGGGCTTTCTGTTCTCACCTCCCGTGCCGGCAGACAGAATCAGGCAGATGCTGCAACTGCCGGGCCGAATCCTCCCCGAGCTGGCCGGCGGTGAGGGCGGAGCGTTCCCGGATACTCTGCGCGAAGCCGATGCCACCCTGCGCGCCGATTTGGGAACCCAGCTTGATCTGGCCTGATTCGAGGAATGCTTTGTGATTTTCATTCGAACGCTCTCCGGTGCAATTCACGCGCGGCGGTATGCTGCAATCATGCAGCCGCCGGCGCAGCTCAGGCCCTCCCCCACTTCTAAAAGCTTCGCCGGGCTGCTGGCGTCGCTCACCACGTCGGAACACGACGCACCCAGCGACGACACTGTATGGGCCAGCGGCGAATTGGGCGAAGGCGTGGCCCTGCTCAGCTACGAGCAGGCCTTGCGCGCGCACGCGCTCGACCGGCCGAATGATCGTAACCATTGGCCTCCTGTCGAGACGGCAGGCACGGGTGCAGCGTTGCATGAAGCAGAGTCTTCCCCAGCCGAGGAATTGTGGGAGCAGGCAAGCACCCTGCCGGCAGTTTCGGCCGACCGGGATTTGCGCTCGGCAAGCGTGACCATACGTGTGAGCCAGGCCGAGTGCGCCCGGCTGCGCAGGCGCGCCGCTGAGGCGGGCCTCACCGTTTCGGCCTATTTGCGCTCTTGCGCTCTTGAGGCCGAGGCCCTGCGCGCGCAAGTAAAGCATGCCCTGGCGGAGCTTAAGGCGGGCAGCGAGGCAGCAAGGCAGCAGGGGAGCAAGGCAGCCGGCAATCTGCGCGGCACGGATTCGAATCCCCCCGCAAAGAATGCCGTAATGCTCCACCGGGTCTTGGGTCACATTGGCAAGCTTTGGGTTGGATTCTCCGCCGGCAACTGCGCCTGAGCCCCCTGCTTCCGACGCACATTCCTGATCGCACCTGCGCGCCAGTTCAATCCTTGGCAACCATTCAGTTCGCCAACTTTTTGTGCAGGTCTCGATGGAGTCAGAGCAGCTCGCGGAAAAACCCCATCGGAGACGGCCTTGTAATAAGGGCACGACCTACTCGCCGCGTAGACAGTCCAACGCGCCGCAGGCGCGGCGGTAGCTGGAACTGGTTGCATAAATGGTGTTTTGAAGGGGCACGGCTCCAAGCCATGCCGTGAAAGGCGCATAAACACTGGGGCTTTAGCCCCTGAGGGAGGATTTTCTAGGTGGGCGAGGGTGTTTATGCAACCAGCTATAGTCCCTGCCCCCAGCCTTACTCCACTTCGAGCACAAGGCACTTCAGGTATTCGGTCTCAGGCAGATTGAGGACAACCGGATGGTCCGGTGCGGCGCCGCGCCTCTCCAGCAGCCGCACACGGCGCGAAGCGTCGGCTGCGGCTGCGGCGACTGCGCCTTCAAGATCGGCCCAGCCCACGTGATGGCTGCAGGAACATGTGACCAGCAGGCCGCCGGGACGCATCATCTTGAGCGCGCGCAGATTCAGCTCCTTGTAACCGCGCAGCGCGCCCGCAACTGCGCGCTTGCTCTTGGCAAAGGCGGGCGGATCGAGAACGATGGCATCGAACTCCTCGCCCGCTTGCGACCAGTCCCGCAGAATCTCAAACGCGTCGGCCTCGATCCAATCGACGTCCCCCGCAATTTGTCCGCTATTGGCATCCAGGTTCCGCTCCGCAACCTCCAGTGAGGCGCGCGACGTGTCGATGCCGGTCACCTGGCGGCACACCTGTGCAATATGCAGGGCGAAACCGCCCTGGTAGCAGCAGACATCGAGCGCGTGGCCGCGGAAAGCCGGTCTGCTCTCACTGAGGCGGCGTACCCACTCCCGCGCGGCTGCGTAATTCGTGCGCTGGTCGAGGAAAGCTCCGGTTTTCTGGCCGGCATTGGCGTCGAAGTGAAAAGCGAGGCCGTTGAGATGGAATTGCGTAGCGGCGATCGCATGCCTGGCATCGGCGAGCCAGAGCGGCTCGTGACCGGGCGCGGGCAACCCCTCCAGCTCGCGGATGCGCGCATCGGGCCGCTCGAAGATCGCCGCAGGCGCGAGTTCCTCCCGCAAAACGCGCACGCACGTTTCGCGCACACCTGCGGCGAGCAGCCCTTTGGTCAGCAGTTGCAAAACAATCAGGTCGCCATACTTGTCAATGATGAGCCCGGGTAGTTCGTCGGCCTCGCTGAAGCAAAGGCGGCAGGCATCGTTGCTTGCGTCGAGCATCGGTTTGCGTCGCGCGATAGCCGCGCGCAGCTGCGCCTCGAGCAATTTGAGCCAGCCGCCTTCGTCGAGCGCTCCACGTGAAACCAGGCGCAGGGCGATCTGCGATGCGGAGCTATACAACGCCGTGCCCAGGAAGATGCCGCGCTGATCGGCGACCGGCAAAAGTGCGGCCTGCGTCTCCTCGGAGGCCCCAACTGACAACACATCGGATGCGTAGACCCAGAGATGGCCCGCGCGCAGACGGTCGGCGGCGCGGCGCGTGATGACTGCGCCCAACGGAGCCGCCGGCGTTGGCGTGGCTGCAGCCTCTTTCAGAACCCCTCGCGAGCCGGCGCGCCCATCATACTTGTCTGCGCGCACACCGAACCGGGCGCCTTTCTCTTGAGACGCGCCCCTCGCCACGGAACCCTTTGGGCGGCGCGCTTTCAACTTTGAACTTTCCGGCTTGGCCATTGATTCCCTTCCCAAGGGTAACCGCCCGGGGAAGGGATGCGAAGTGCCCCCCGCTGCTTGGCCTGCCGCGTCTCCAAAGCCCGGTTTTTCAACTTTCTTCTTCCGCCTTGAACTTCCACTCTGGCGTGATGAGGCTCCCCGATGCCTGCACCGATGTGATACGGAACAAGCGAAAGCCAGTGATTGCGCGCCTTGGTAACGTATCCAATTGAAGCGGAATCGAATCGGTAAAGCCCAACTAAACACGCAAGTTACATGCGCAGAATGCGCTGGTCCGCCCCGTCTTGCGGGCTCATTCAAGCCCGGTGAACGCAAGCGGCCTATAATGAAGCATGGCGACCACCCGCCAGACTGTGCCGCTCGCCGCCAGCAGTGTATCCGGACCACCGGCGGGCGGGGGCCAAGCCCCCCTTCCAACCACCCCCGCGGCGTCGCTGCGCCCCAAGGACGAGCGGCCCATCGGCGAGCGCTTTGAGGCTCTGCTGCGGCAGGTTCAGGCCAATCGGCCGAATGAAGATATCTCCCTGATTCGAAAGGCGTGGGACTTCTGCGTCTTGCACCATGAGGGGCAGACGCGCCTCAGCGGCGAGCCCTACATCGTGCACCCGCTTGAAGTGGCTGAGGTGCTGGTGGAGATGAAGTTGGACGCGACGGCCATTGCTGCGGCCCTGCTGCACGATGCCGTGGAGGACACGCCGGCCACCAGCCAGGAGATTGCCGAAGGCTTTGGCGACCAGGTGGCGCACATCGTCGAAGGCGTCACCAAGATCGAAAAGATCCAATTTGCCAACCGCGAAGACCGCCAGGCCGAGAACGTGCGCAAGATGCTGCTGGCCATGGTTTCTGATGTGCGCGTGGTGCTTATCAAGCTGGCTGACCGGCTGCATAACATGCGCACGCTGGAATTCCTCAAGGCCGAGCGCCGCGAAGCCATTGCGCGCGAGACACTCGACATCTACGCGCCGCTGGCGCATCGCCTGGGCATGGGCAAAGTGCGCGGCGAGCTCGAGGACCTGGCTTTCCGCTACACCGATCCCGTGGCCTACGAGCGCACCGCGGCGGCGGTTGAAGCGCGCCGCGCAGAGGGCGAACAATTCCTGCGCGGTGTCGAAGACACGCTGGTAGAGCAACTGCGCGAGAACGGCATCCAGGCGCGCGTCGAGTGGCGCATCAAGCGGCTCTATTCCATTCACCAGAAGATCGAGCGCACCAAGGTGACCTTCGACCAGGTGTACGACCTGCTGGCCGTCCGCGTCATCACCCAGGACGTGACCTCCTGCTACGCCGTCTTCGGCCTTATCCACACCCTGTGGCGGCCGGTTCCGGGCCGCATTAAGGATTTCATCGCCATTCCGCGGGCCAACCGCTATCAGTCGCTGCACACCACGGTCATGAGCGCCGGCGGGCACCAGTTCGAAGTGCAGATCCGCACCGAAGATATGCACCGCATCGCCGAAGAAGGCATCGCGGCGCACTGGAAGTACAAGGCGGGCGACAAAACCGTGACCGCCCGCGACGAGGAGCGCCTCAACTGGATCCGCCAGCTGGTGGAGTGGCAGAAGGAGATGACCGATCCCAACGAATTCCTCTCCAGCTTGAAGATGGACCTCTATCCCGACGAGGTGTACACCTTCACGCCCAAGGGAAAAGTGGTTGTGGTTCCGGCGGGCGCTACGCCCGTGGACTTTGCCTACACCATTCACACCGAGGTCGGCCACACCTGCGTGGGAGCCAAGATCAATGGGCGCATGGTTCCGCTGCGCACCAAGCTGCGCACCGGCGACATTATCGAAATCGTCACGCAGAAGGACCACAAGCCGAGCCGCGATTGGCTTACGTTTGTCAAAAGTCCGCGCGCGCGCAACAAGATCAAGCACTGGCTCAATGAGGACCAGCGGCTGCGCGCGGTGGAGATCGGCCGCAAGCTGCTCGACCGCGAGGCGCGCAAGTTCAAGGTGCCCATGACGCAGATCGACGACCAGGATCTGGGGCGCGTTTCGCAGGATTTCGGCGCCGCCACTGCCGCCGACCTGCTGGCCATGCTGGGCCAGGGCAAGCACACCGCGCACCAGGTGCTGGGCAAGCTGGCGCCGGGCTTTGCCGGCAAACCCGAGGCCGAGCCGGACGCCGAGACCAAGCCGGGCGAAGCGCTCGACGCCGCGCGCAAGCTGCAGCTGGCCGGCTCCGATTCCCTCCAGGTCGAAGGCCAGAACGATCTCCTCGTGTACCGCGCGCGATGTTGCAATCCTATCCGCGGCGAGGAGATTGTGGGCTACGTGACGCGGGGCAAGGGCGTAGCCGTGCATTCGCGCAATTGCCCCAACGTGCAGAACCTGCTTTACGAGAGTGACCGCCGCATCAACGTGGAATGGTCGCGCGCTGCCGACAGCGCCACCGGCCGCGCGCTGCGCTACCCGGTCAAGATCACCGTCTTTTGCGACGACCGCACCGGCATGCTGAAAGAGCTCACCTCCGTCATCTCCGATGAGAACACCGATATCCGCGGCGTCGAGCTGAAGCGCGATGAAGAAGGCGAAGCCATCATCGAGTTCGTCGTGGAGGCCGAGGACGTGCGCCACCTGAACCGTCTCGTGCTGGGCCTGCGCAGAGTCAGCGGCGTGCGCAAGGTCGACAAGACGCAGAAGGTGTGAGAGCAGCCAGTCGCTGTTAGCTCTCCTCTTGTTCCTGGACCATCAAAGCTCCTCGCTTTCGCGCCGCAGCCGCATTGTTTGCTGGCCCCGCGCTTCGTTAAAAGTCGTCCTTTGTAAAGGGCGAGGAGCTTGAGGCTGGAAACTCTCCTGCTCACCGTTGTCAATCCCATTGACTCCACCAACTCCCGCAAGACCTTGAAAATGCGGCGCAACTCTTCTTGCAGAATTTGCAAGTCATTTCTGTCAGTCGGCGCATAATCGCGGTATCGGTCGCTTGCGCATCGTTCATCAAGCGTCTTTCTCGCGCTCTTGCAACCCGGAAGGTCAAGCCATTTGGGAGCCGCAGGGAAACAAAAGAATCACTTAAACCCCTGGGGGCATGATTTTGAACGCAAAAAAATAAATGAAAAGAAAAATCATTCACACTGCGGGATATGCTTGGATGCTAAGCCATTTAGAATCAGTACTATGGTCTCTCAATCTAGCGAAGATCGCGCCGGAATAACGCTCATTTTGAACGCAAAAACGCACCATTTGAGCGGGAAAATGCGTGACAATGCGCATTGGAACGCCGCTTTTGGCAATTCTGACCTTGGCCCTCAATGCGGGTCGCCTGTATGCCCAAAAACAACATTCTCGACGGAGTCCATGTGCTCGATGGCGGCCTGGCGACGGAGCTCGAGTACCAGGGCGCAAGCATCGGCGGGCCGCTGTGGTCGGCGCACGTGCTTGAGGACCAACCGGAGATTCTCCGCGCCGTGCACCGCGCTTACATCGAGGCCGGCGCGCAGTGCCTTGCCACGTGCAGCTACCAGGTTTCGCGCATGGGCTACGCGGAGTGCGGCATGACGGCCGAGCACGCCGATCAAGCGCTGCTGCGCTCGGTCGAGCTGGCGCACTCCGTGGTCGCGGAATTCCCTCGCCGTCATGTGCTCGTAGGCGGTTCGCTCGGACCCTACGGTGCGGCGCTGCACAACGGCGGCGAGTACCACGGCAACTACGATTGCTCGTACGCCGCTCTTGTCCGCTTTCATCGCGAGCGGATTGAGGTCTTTGCGGGCGCACCAGGCCGGCAGCAACCCGATCTATTGGCCTTCGAAACCTTCCCGTCTCTCGAAGAAGTACGGGCCGTGGGCGAGGCCCTTGCCGATTGGCCGCAGTTCCCCGCCTGGTTTAGCTTCTCCTGCCGCGACGCGAAGCACGTGTCGCACGGCGAGCGCGTGGCCGATTGCGCGGCCCTCGTCGCCTCGTTTCCGCAAACCGTGGGCATTGGCGTCAACTGCGTTCCGCCCCGGTGGATTCCGGAGCTGATTGCCGAGTTGAGCTCCGCATCCGATAAGCCGGTGATGGTCTATCCCAATTCAGGCGAGGGCTGGGACGCCGAGCACCGCTGCTGGACTGGCTCGACCGATCCTTCCGATTTCGGCGCCAATGCCACGGAGTGGTTCCGCACCGGAGCGCAGATCGTCGGCGGCTGCTGCCGCACCCGCCCCGCGCACATTCGCGAAGTGGCGCGGGCCGCAAAGACGCTCTAGCGACTCTGCTGCGCGGCTGCGGCGGGGCTGTTCCAGCTCTCGCCGAGGATGCGATAGAGATAAATGGCGCGATCGGGCATGTCGACTTTGGTGAGGGGCTTCGGTTTGTTCGTCGCAATCAGCCACCAAGCTATCGGCGCCTGATCGATGTCGTAGCCGGCATCTTTGAGCAGATCGAGACTGACGCGCCCGCTCTGCTCTGCAACCGAGGCTTGCTTCTCGTCCCTGGTGCCGCCGATCATCGATTCGGCCAAGTAACCTCCCGGCACAAATGCTGCGACCACGGCCGCGCCAACTTCGCTGGCCGCCAGCGCCCGGCTAGGAGGCAAATCACGATAGGATTGCCTTTCTAAGACACAAGCGATGCGGTCCGCAAGGATTGCCGCGAGTTGCGAGTCATTCTGCATGCGCTCGACCACCTGCTGCGGGATGAGAATGATACCGCTCGGCAGCGCGAACGCACCCAGAAACCCTTGCCCCTCGATTACCTGGAAGCGGAAGTTCACCTTGGTCGGATCGGAATCGGGCAACTCACGCTGATAAGCGGGAATGAGGCTGATACCGATCTTCTCGACGCGGGCCTGCATCGCTGCGTCGAGGTAGGGTGGAAATTTTGTCAGGTCATAACTGGCCAGAGCGCTTCTTAGGCGGCCTTGCTTTGCATCTTGCGGAACCGCGGTGGGATCGTATTCGGTCTCTTTGCGCAGCTTCTCCTCCGCGCTTGGGATTACGAGGGGGCCGATCCTGGCAGAGGCCGCCATCACCACCCCTGCTGCATCCTCGTCGCCGTTGTATTTGATCCAGTCACCGGCCTTCACATCGGCAAGATTCTGCAACGGTTGATTCCACTCGATCTTTGTCCTGCCAGTGATGCGAATCCGGTAGCCATCTGCACGAATCATGAGGTCGGGGCCCTGCGGAGAGCCGTTCAACACCTGAACTGGCGGTGCATCGATGACAGCTGACCCGGAAATCTCGCCCAATTGGATGGGCTGTTTTTCGATGCGAATCGTATCGTACGTATTGGCTTTCTCGTTCAGGTAACCGTAGAGCACAAGTGCCTGGCCGACGTAAGGCGCGTCGTGCGGACAGCCGCGGACCATTCTCCTCATGCCTCTGACAATGTCGAGCTCGGACAGCGTCTTGGCGTCGCAAAGAATACGAACGCCGTTGACGTCGAAATCGGAGTTGGAGGCCGCGCGCGTCACGTAGCCGGTGAACGCGGGCCTTTCCTGCGCAGAAGACGCGACGGCACAGGCGGCAACCAGACCGCAATAGAACCAACAGGCTCGCGATAGCATGGTGAATCGGCCAAATGGTAAGCCAAATCCTCTTCGGCGGCAAGGGAGCTGCCGGGAAGCGGCTTGCATGCTCTCATTCTCTCTCGGAGAAACCCGGAAAAGGAGGGCAACGGCTCTTCACGAGGACTTGCGAGGGCTAAACGACCTGCAGGTCCGCCGTTTCTTTGTGCGGGGCGACGAAATGTTCGGCGCGGGAGACAATCGCGAGGTTTTCGCGCTCCAGGAGCTTGCGAATCTGGCCGCGGGCGTGCTCGGCCCAGGGCCCGCGGTTGTCGAGCTTCAGATAGGCGCGCCAGTGCTGCAGCGCGCATCGGTTCTCCCCCCTCCGCTCGTAGGCCAGTGCCAGGTTGTAATGCGCGTCGGCATAGCGCGGCGACAGCGCGATAGCCTTGACGTAGGCGGCGATGGATTCCTCAAGGCGCCCCAGTTCGTCCAGAACGTTGCCAAGATCGAAGTAGGCCAGCACGTACTCGGGATCGGCCTCGGTGGCGCGGCGATAGAGTTCTTCAGCGCGGCCGTACTGGCGCAGGTGGAAGAAGACTGTGCCCAGATTGATGCTGGCGGCCGCGTAGCCGGGATCGAGCTCAAGAATCTCCTCGTAGAGCGCGATGGCGTGCTGCTTGTCACCCGTCTCTTCGGCCTGGACGGCGGCATGGAACAGCTCCTGGACGTTGTGCCCGGCAGGAGAACCGGGGCAGCGCAGCGGAGCCGGGCCGGGACCGGAAGCCTGCTCTTCGCTGCCCCGCTCGAAGTCGAAAAGCAGCTGGCGACGGATGGGATCAACTACAGAGCCGCGATGGCGGAAGGCCAGTCGCGTGCCGGTACGCACCACGCGCGCCTCCAGCAGCGGGTTCGCCATCCCGGCTACGGCTTTCATGGCCAGCACCGAGTCACGAATAGACGCCGACGGTACCGACTCGGCACGCAGCGCGCTAAGGATGCGCAGCTGCCCCAGATCCTGAAAGCTGTACTGTTCCAGTTGGGGGATGAGTCCGGCTCGCTCCCACGCCTGCAATTGACGGGAACTTATCTCCAAGATGCGCAACACATCCTGTCGGCGATAGAGGTTCACTCCGGTCTGCTCCAAAATCAACAAAGCGCTCTGTTTGCGATTATGCCAAGAGTTGGCGCGAATAAAACGCTTTGAATGGCCGCCGCAACAAAAAACTCGTGGATAACGGGTGCATGTTTTGGTTCATGCGGAGATGTGCACAGATCTTGCCGGGAAATCCGCAGGCCGCCCGACGGCGAGTCCGCATTGCATCAGTGGTGCGCAGCGGCAGTTTCGGTATGCGCTTCGCTGAGCATCGCCTGCGGCTCGCGGAGCGTGAGTACGGGGCAGCGTGCGTGCGCAAGGACGCGATACACGGTGCGATCGCGCGTCAGGTTCTCAAAGGCCGAGCGCTGCGTGGCGCCAAGCACGATCAGGCTGGCGCTCAGCTCCGACGCCGTGGCCAGAATCTCGATGGATGGATTGCCATGCACCACCAGCGGCTCGACCCCGGAGCCGCATCGCGCGCCCGTCTCTTCGGCCAGCATGCGCAGCTCGCGCTCTGCCACTGAATCGAAGCCGGTGGGCATGCCCTTGCGTTGCATCTCGGGGATGGGCGGCAGGACATGCAGCAGCACCAGCCGCGCTTTTTGCGCAGACGCTACCTGGCAGGCAAGTGCCGCGCTCGGGCGAGAGGTCTCTCGTAGTGTGGTGGCATGCAGGACGATTCGTTCATCCTCGCTCGCCACCCGGAGATGAGCCTCGGGTCCCACGGTCATGACCGGGAGGTAGACCGAGCGCAGCACTTGTTCTGCAACAGAACCGATGAGCAACTTGCCGAGCTTGCTTCGGCTCCGTGTCCCAGCCAGCACGCGGTCGGCTCTGAATTGGCGCGCCGCGGCTGCAATCTGTTGTGTGGCATGGCCCTCGCGTACCAGCGCGTCGCAGCGAATGCCGCGCCGGCTGGCGTGATCGCACCAGGGATGCATCATCTGCTCCGCAATCTCCAATGCGCTGCTCGTATCGTAATAAGGCATACCGGTAGGATCGGCAGCTATGGATTCGGAGGATGACAGAACGTGGAGCAGAAAAAGCCGGGCCTCGGAATCGGCGGCCTGTTCGAGCGCAAACGGCATGAGATGGTCGAGGTCGCTCAGGTCGGTCGCGACGAGAATCGTGGCGGGATGCGCCCAGCGGAGGAAGTCGGTATCGCGCATGGCGAAGACCTCTCAAGGGAAAGCGTGGCACTGATAAGGGGTCTGGGATGTGCCAGAGAACACCCCGAATTGTGATTTGCATCACCTGCGGCAGTGGGAATTTGCATGCCCTGTGCCGCGGCTGCGATGATCGCTGCGCACGCCCCGATTGGAGGTTTTTGCCCATGTACAGATGGCTTGTCTTGATTGCCGCCGCAGCGCTGGCCGCGGCCGCATGGGGGCAATCGGCTTCTTGGCCGCCCTCGCCCGATCACCCCACTCTGCCCCTCTGGCCGGGCACGCCTCCCGGAGCCAAGGGGATTCTGCCCCCTGAAACCAACATGAATGCGGCAGGAACCAAAACCATGGCTGGCAGGCCGTACATTCGCCTGGGCAACGTCTCCACGCCAACCATCACTGTCTACAAACCCACTACGAAAATCACGGGCGCGGCGATCGTGGTGTTTCCGGGCGGCGGCTACCAGATTCTCTCTGTCGACCTGGAAGGCACGGAGGTCTGCGACTGGCTGACCTCCATCGGCGTGAACTGCGTGCTGCTGAAGTATCGCGTGCCCGACAGCGGGCCGTATCCCAAGTCTGCTGCCGCCTTGCAGGATGCGCAGCGCGCCATGGGCCTGGTGCGCCAGCACGCGGCTGAGTGGGGCATCGACCCGCACCGCGTGGGCGTCTTGGGATTTTCCGCAGGCGGGCATCTGGCTGCAGCCATCAGCAACATCTACGACAAGCGTGTCTACGACCCGATCGATGCCGCCGACCAGTTAAGCTGCAAGCCCGATTTCGCCGTGGTCATGTATCCGGGCTATCTGGCGTTGGCCGACCAGAACTTCGCGCCCAATCCCGACGTTCATCCCACGGCCGACACGCCGCCGACCTTCATCCTCCAGGCCGAGGACGACTACACGGCCCACGTTGAAAACGCAGTTGTGTATTTTATGGAGCTGAAGAGTATGAAAGTGCCCGCCGAGCTCCACATTTACGCCCAAGGCGGTCACGGCTTCGGGCTGCGGCCGCGGGACCTGCCCATCATGGGCTGGCCCAAACTGGTGGAGACGTGGCTGCACACCATCAAGGTGTTGCCCGCCCAGTGAAGAAATAGAATCAGGCCATGCTTCTTGCCTTGATTACCATCTCTGACCGCTGCTCGCGGGGCCAGATGACCGACACCGCCGGACCCGGAGTCGCAGCGCTGCTCCGGCGCGAGTGGCCGCAGGCTGAGATACGCACGCAGCTTCTCGCTGACGACGAGGACGCAATTGTGAAGGCGCTGGAAGAACTGGCCCGGCAAGGTGCGGCGCTCGTCCTCACGGTGGGCGGCACCGGCCTGGGACCCCGCGACTGCACTCCCGAAGCCACGCGCCGCGTGATCGACCGCGAAGCCCCAGGACTGGCCGAGGCCATGCGCGCCCGGAGCGCGGAGCACAATCCCTACGCGTGGCTTTCGCGTGGCGTGGCGGGTATGCGCGGCGCCACGCTGATCGTCAACCTGCCCGGCAGCAAGCGCGGCGCCGAAGAGAGCTTCGAGGCCATTGCGCCACTCTTGCGCCATGGGCTCGAAGTGGCTTCGGGCGGGCAGAGCCATCCATAGCTCACACGCAACGATCGCGGGAAAAGACGGACAGATTACGGCGCCTTTGCGGGCGCCACCACATATTCATACTCCAGCGGATCGCTACCGGTGTTCTCCACGTTGTGGCGCGTTGCGGGCGGGATATAGACCAGCGCCGGCGCAACAAAGGGCATTCCGGGCTGGCCGTCGATCAGCGCCGTTCCTTTGCCGTGCTGCACCACCAACGCTTCCTCGTTCTTGCCGGTGGTGTGCCAGCCCACCGTCTGCCCCGGACTGAGCCGTACGAAGCCGCTGCGCATGCCTACGGTTTGCGGCGAGCCCTTCAACATCGGGCAGTCGCCCTGCGGGCAATGGAGCGGGATGGCAAGCGGGTGAGGTTTCGCATCTTGCAACGGCGCCTGCCCGAAAACAAGCAAAAACCCCGCCGCAAGCGCCGGCCGAATGGAAGCGGTAAACCAGTTCATCTCATTCACCCCAAACAGCTTATAGTAACGATGAGGAAAACCAAGCATGGGATCCATTCGGCTTGCAAAGCGTAGCACGAATTGTACAATCGTGTGACAATCATCACAGGCAAGCTCTGGCACGCCTGTGTAGGGTGCACCCATGCGTAGCAAGGAAAGAAGAATCGTGACACTCGGGCTGATCCTTCTGATCGCGGGGCCCCTTACGCATGCCGCTTGGGCTGCCGCGCAGGAAAACGCGCCGGTTGCCCCGGACGTGAATCCCTCCTCGGCACTGCTGTCGGGAACCGTCGTCGACTCGTCGGGTGCAGTGATTGCCAGGGCAAACCTGTGGATTCGAAGTACAGACGGAAGCGTACAAAAGACGACACAATCAGACACGAACGGCTCCTTCACCATTTCTGGACTCCCGACAGGTAATTATCGGCTGGTGGCGTCCAGCCCCGGCTTTGAAACCAAGGAGATTCCCCTCACCATCGGGACCACCGAGGCGCCAGCTCCCGTGCTCATCACGCTGGACGTGGGAACCATGATCACCACCGTCGACGTGCAGGGCCGGGAGGACGACCTCATCGGAATTGCCAACTCCTCCACCCAGGGGACGGTGGGCGCAACTGAGCTCCAGGATCGTCCCATCCTTCGTTCGGGAGAAGTTCTGGAAACCGTCCCCGGCGTCATCATCACGCAGCACGCCGGGGGCGGCAAGGCCAACCAATACTTCCTTCGCGGCTTCAATCTTGACCACGGCACCGACTTCGCTGTTTTCCTGGACGACATGCCTCTGAACCTGCCGTCACACGCCCACGGCGAAGGGTACTCGGACATGAACGTCGTCATCCCGGAACTTGTGCGGCGCGTAAATTTCGAGAAGGGGCCTTACTACGCCGACGTCGGCAACTTCGGTGCGGCTGGATCGGCGCACCTCGAGTTTTTCAAGACGCTGCCTGAGAACTTCTTCAAGGTGGAAGGCGGCGAGGATGGTTATGGGCGGTTCGCCTTCGGCGTATCCCGAAAGCTGAGGACGGGCAATCTGCTGTACGGCGGAGAGGTATATCACGACAACGGCCCGTGGACAACGCATGAGGACAATTACTACAAATACAACGGCCTCGCAACCTACAACCGGGGCGATGACTCCGACGGTTTCTCCGCCACGGCCCATGCATACCGTGGAACATGGCATTCGAGCGATCAAATCCCTGTGAACGCCATTCCCCGCGTTGGCTACTTCGGCGCTTTGAACCCGACGGACGGCGGCGAGTCTCAGCGCTACAGCTTGCAGGGGGAATGGCATCTCCAACGCGCAAACTCCCTGACAAGAATTACGGCCTATGGGTTTTATTACGACCTCAACCTGTTCTCCGATTTCACCTATTACCTCGATGATCCCAACAAAGGCGATCAGTTCGAGCAGCAGGACAGACGCTGGGTGGCTGGGCTCGATGCGCATCATACGATCTTCGGCGAATGGTTTGGCCGCAAGGTGGAAAACACCATCGGCCTGCAGGTACGCAACGATTGGGTCCACAACGGCCTTTTCCGGACGGAGAATCGCGCGCGCACTGACAAGAGCGATAGCAACGCCTGCAATGACCAACCCATCCAGGAGTGCGCCGCCAATCCGAATCTGGCCGCGGTCCTGCCCGCGGGCACAGACCTAAATAAATTTACCGACACCCTGGTCGGCGTTTATGCGGAAAATAAGATCCAATGGGCGGAAAAATTCCGCTCCGTCCTGGCGATCCGCGGTGACGACGCAAAGTACATTGTCACCAGCTTGACGCCCCCTTATGTCGCCTCCGAATTGCCCTCATCGCCTGTGGTCAACTTCGCCCAGCTCAATTCCGGCTCGGCCACCAAGTTCCTGCCCCAGCCAAAACTAAGCTTGATCTTCGGCCCATGGGCAAATATGGAGTTCTACGCACAGGGCGGTTTCAGTTATCACTCGAACGACGCGCGTGGAGCAACGCAGAAGGAAGAACCGATTTCGCCCGACAATCCTTTCCCCACGCCAAGCGCCCCGATTTCCCCCCTCGTCCAACTCAAAGGCGGGGAATTCGGCGTGCGCACCGCGGCGATTCCGCAGTTGCAAAGCACCCTTTCGCTCTGGTATCTGCGCAGTAACTCCGAACTGCAGCAGGATGGCGACACCGGCGGCACGGTCGCTTCTGAACAGTCGAGCAACCGCTATGGCATCGAATGGGCTAACTACTACACGCCCACGGACCATTGGGCGGTTGATTTAGACATTGCAGACTCACGCGCCCAATTCACTCAAGTCGACCCGGCGGATGCGGCGTTCGTCAATCCCAGCGCGGTGAATGGCCTGTCCTATCCTCAGCAGCTCCCCGGTGGCAAGCTGGTACCCGAAGCAGTGAAGGTCGTGATTTCATCAGGCATTACGCTGCACGACTACAAGCGCTTCACGTCGACGATGCGGCTGCGCTACTTTGGCCCGCGCGATTTAACGTCGGATCGAATCAACCGCTCTAAAGCTACGTTATTGGTCAATGCTAGCGCCGGTTATCAAATCGCCGAGAGATGGCGCATTTCGGTCGCTCTTTTGAATCTGCTCAACCGCCGCAATGACGACATCACCTACGCCTATGTTTCCCGCATAGCTCCCACAGCCGCCGCGTCGTTCACAAACGTCTTTCACCCTGCTGAACCTTTTGAGGTGCGTGTCTGGCTGGAAAGAACCTTCTGATCAACGCCCATGCGCATGAGCGGCGGAAATCACCAGTTCGTGGTGTTCGTGTTGGGCTTGAGTGCGAATCGCCGATGCGAGCGCAGCGCCGCATCCGGCGGGCTCTAAGCAAGTGGCCGGCGCTTGTAGCCTTCGCCCACACTCATCAGGAAGCGCCCCGCCTCATGGCCGGTCCGCTTCCCGGCGCTCCCCGCCATCACATTCCATGCCGCTCCGGCGGTGGTATGATGGCGCGTTGTTTTCGAGTAAGGGGGAGGACGACGTGAAATACGGGCTCGTTTTTGCAATTGCAGGAGTGGCGCTTTTGGCGGGGTGCAGCAGCCAGAATCAACCTTCGGGCATTCCCGTGAACAGGTGGAAAGGCCCGCCCTATCGCATCGCGTTTGACACCAAGCCCACCAAGCCCAACCCGGCGGGCATCACCATTCCCGCCATTACGTGGAACGCGAATCCCAACGAGCTCGAGAAACGCGCCGTTCTCGTGGTGCACTTCGACACCACGGGAGCGAAGACCGATCAGCAGGTGATGGATCAGATGGTGATGGGCGCAGTCGATATCTCCGGCGCGCAGGGCGCTCTACCCGACGATTACATGAATGCGGCCGACCAGGGGTTGGGCAAGCTTCTCGCGGCCTATCACATGTCGGGGAAGATCAAGATCTCCGTGCTGCTCGCCCGCTCGTCGCTCTCCAGCCAGGCCGGCGAAGGCGAAATCGACGCCAAGAAGCTATCCGACTGGATTTCGACGGAGCTGGTCTTCAAGAGCCCGCATTCGGGCCACTAGCTTTGGCGCGAATCCCGCCGCCAGGCGGGAATCTGGCAAAGCAAGACACGCAGGCCAGTCTTCTACTCCACCTCGATCGTCGTGCTCAGCGCGATGGCGGCCGAAGACTCTCCAATCATCAGGCTCACCGATTCACGCTCCACGCGGAATGCGTTCGTCTGCTCGTCCCAGTAAGCGAGCCGCGAAGCCGGCAGTTCGATGGAGACCGCCTTCGTCTGGCCTGGATCGAGCGAGACTCGCTGAAAACCTTCGAGCTCCTCGCCGGGACGCGCGACAGCCGAGTGCAGGTGCTTTACATAAAGCTGCACCACCTGGTCGCCGGCGCGGCTGCCCGTGTTGGTCACATCCACGCTCACCGTCACGGTTCCGTCCGCGGCCAGCCGCGGTGAGCTGGCGCGGAGATTGGCGAACCTGAAGCTCGTGTAGCTCAGGCCGAATCCGAACGGATAGAGCGGCTGGCCCTTGAAGTACATATAGGTGTAGCCGTCGCGAATGTTGTAGTCCATGCGCGGCGGAAGCTGCTCGGCGGACTGCGGCCAGGTGGTGACGAGATGCCCGCCGGGATCGTACTCGCCGAAGAGGACCTTGGCGAGCGCGGTGCCTTCATCCTGCGAGGCGTGGGCCATGGTCAGAATCGCCGGAACATGCGCCTCGCTCCAGTTGATGGCGAACGGAAAGCTGGCGATGAGCATCACCACCGTCCTGGGGTTCTTGACCATGACCTGCTTGACGATCTGCTCCTGGGCGAGGTCGATGCTTTCGCGGTCGCGGCCTTCGCGCCCATCGCTGGGCACGGTGCACGGCAGCGTGATGCCGCCGCCCTCGTTGGGCGTGTTGTACCACTGGTGCTCCTCGTCGCCGCAGGTGGGATCGTTACCGACCACCACGACGGCAACGTCGGACTCGCCGGCGGCTTTGAGCGCCGCATCTTCGCCGTCCGGCGTGTCATAGGCGGCAAAGTTCACCTTGATCTCTGCGCCGGCCTCTTTGCGAATTCCATCGAGCGGCGTGATGGCATACGGCGGCGTGCCTCCATACCAGTCCCAATGCACGGCGTTGGCCAGCGGCCCAATTACCGCGATGGATTTGATTTTGCTCTTGTCGAGCGGGAGAAAGTTGTCCTGGTTCTTGAGCAGCACCACGGATTCGAGTGCCATTTTCTGCGAAATCGCCCGGTCGCGGTCCGTGTCCCAGGGCAACGGCGAATCCTTGATCGCCGTGTACGGCACCATCGCGGGCGGATCGAACAGGCCCAGTTTGATCTCAATGCGAAATTTGCGCCGCAGCGCTTCGTCGAGGTCCGCTTCCTTGACCAGCCCGTCCTTTAACGCCGCCTTCAACTCGTCCCTGTATCGGTCGAGGTACTGGTTGATGCCGGCCTTGAGGCAGGCGGCAACCGCTGCTTCCTGGTTGGGGAACGCGCGTCGTGGGTTGACCAGAAGCGTCACTGCTCCTCCGTCGCTCGAGATCACTTGGACGCCCCACTTGCCGATGAGGATGTCGCGCAAGATGGGATTGACGGCCATGGGCGTGCCGTTCCACGCGTTGTACGAGGCCATCACGGCTTCGGCGCCGCCATCGAGAAAACCCATGCGGAAAGGAACCGAATAATATTCCCGGAAGAGGCGCGCGTCGAAGTCGGACGACGTGTGGTTGCGGCCGTCTTCGTTCTCATTGGCCAGGAAGTGCTTGAGCAGCGCCGCGGCCTGCCAGTACTTGGGATTGTCGCCTTGCAGGCCGTGCACAAACGCGGCCGCCATGGTCCCGTTCAGAAACGGATCTTCGCCATAGACTTCTTCGCTGCGGCCCCAGCGCGGATCGCGGTCAAGATCGGACTGCGGCCCCCACTGCATGAGGATCTGGCGGTTGTATTTCGCGGTCTGGGTGATGAAGCGAGCCTCGTAGCCTTGCACGCCGGCGGCCGCGCGCACAACTTCGGGATCCCACGTGGCGCCCATGCCGGGCGGCTGCGGAAACTGCGTGGTGGTGATGGGATCGCGGTTGGGCCGCGGCTGGCGCTGCACCACCCCGTGAATGCCTTCGGAGTTGCCGATGTTGGGCACGCCCAGCCGCGGCACGCCGGTGTCGGTGCCGAAGCAGTCGATCTTCTCGTCGATCGTCATCAGCGAGAGCAGATTGTCGATGCGCTGCTCAACGGGCAGGCTGGGATCGTCGAATGGGTAGTGCTGCAGATGCCACTGATCCACTTCCTGCCTCGGCGGGCGAGAGGGCTGGGCCAAGGCGGGAGTAGCGACGAAAGCAAGAAGGCAAAAAAGGAGGATTTCGGAGTTTTTCATGACGAAGACAGTTTTCCTGGTGTCTGGCAGATTCCGGAAGATGACCACCGGGCCATTCTATTCCAGCATCGTTGACTTGACTGAGGCTGGCGGCACGGGTCCGACCGGCGAAGGGAGGGACCGCCAGATATCGCAATGCGGCGCGGGGTCAGGCGACTTTGCAACTCGGCAGAGAGATAGAGCTACAATAGTCGAGCTTTGTGGGCGAAATGAAGTTCACGATGAAATTCATGGCGTTGGCCATTGTGTTGATTCTCGCCGGGGCGCCGGTTTGCAGCGCCCAGCACAAACCCGCGGCAGGTTGTAACTTCCCCTACGACGGTTTCGCCATCACGCCCGGCCAGGCGGAGCAGATTGCGGAGGTTACAGCACCAGCCGCCCTGAGCCTGGAGCTGTGCGGTTCGACGAGCGAATGCGCCGCATCCCGCGCGGCGTTGGGCGCGCCGGTATGGATCATTCGCCAGCAGGGAGGGTGGACGTGCGGCTACTATTCCAGCCGCAGCGGCTCTGGAACCGCGTGGATCCGCAGCGATGCGCTGCGCATGGCGCCCTACGATGCGCACCCTCCTTTGAAGGCGTGGATTGGAACCTGGGCGGGTGGCGAAGATCGAGTTCTCATTCGCGCCGGCAGAGCGCCGGGAACGCTGCACCTGGCGGGCAAGGCCGTTTGGCATGGCCGCATGGATAATGTCCATTTCGGTGACATGGACGGCGACGCCGCGCCGACGGACAATCATCTGCATTTTGTCCAGCACGAGCCGAATAGTTGCACCATCGACATGACGCTGCTGGGCCGATACATCCTTGCCAGCGACAACCAGCTATGCGGAGCGCTGAACGCCCGCTTTCAAGGCATCTGGGAGCGCACAAGCCCGTAGCTTCCGCCCCTGGTTGATGCGACCATTGGCCCTATGCGCCGGGAACCTGGAACTCCACGCCGGCAGCGCGGTTTACTCGCTGAGTTGCGGCGACGTCGATTTCATCCAGCGGAATTTGCTCGTAATGCTGGGCGTCGAGATCGGTGAAGACCTTTTCGGTCATCATGTAGTTCTGCACCTTCACGGGAGCGCGATTACTCTTGAAGATCACCGTGAGGGGTTGCTCGGCCAGAGGCGAGGCTGCTGTGGCAGCGGGCGGCTCGCTTAGCGCGCCATAGCCTTCGCCCGGGTAAGGGGCCGGGTGGTCAGGGTAGGGAGCGGGATAATCGGGAGCCGCGGCGCCCTGGTCATTCCAAGAGTCGTCGGGCTCGCTCCAATCGTAGAATCCGGGATCGATGACCCAGGGATATCCGTATCCGGGCCATGCCGGATAGTTGTTATAGACCCAGCCATTGTCGCGTCCCCTTCTCCCGCGGTCGTATGGTTCACGGCCTCGCCCGCGCGAGGGGCCTGTACTCGCACGAACATACGGGGGGCGAAAAGCGGATCGATTTCCGGCGTAGGGAATTCGCGAGCTCGCGTAGTTCGGTGGGCTCATTGCTCTTCCGGCGTAGGGGATTCGATAGCCCGGGTAGTTTGGCGGGGCGCCCGGCCGATATCCCGCGTTCCCGAAACCGCCGTACCGGACCGGCGGCGCGGGCCGCGCAAAGCTTCCAGTAGGTGCGAAGCTGCGAGATCCGGAAAAGCCGGCGTGCCCCACGAAGCCGCCACCAGAGGAGCCACGACCGCCGAACGATCCGGCGTGCCCGCCGCCGTGTTGCGCAAAGGCCGGCACGGCAAGCGCGACCAAAGCGACGGCGGCCCGGATATTCATGGCACCATTCTACCGCCGATCGAATTCCGGTTTTTTGAACGGCAATGCGTCGCGCTTCATCACATTGAGGACCAAAGGCTTACCGCGCTTCGGGGTGGCGCAGCGCCGCCATCGCCCGGTCAATCGCTGCCCTTGTATACTGGCTCCGCGCCGCGGAGGAATCAACGATGAACCGCCGTCATTTTCTGGCAGGCAGCCTTTCTCTGGCCGGCCGGCAGAGATTTCTGCGCGCGCTGGGGAGCCTCGTGCCTGCGGCGGAGCTGGACGCGACGCTGGAACCGCCGCACGACATCCTGGGCACCACCTACACGCAGGCATTCCTCGAGAGCCATCTGGCTGCGCCGGGCGCGTGGCATCCCTATCCCAAGTGGAGCGAGCGCGCGGCGTGGGATGCGGTTCCCGGCGACTTGCGCGCGGCCATTGTGGCGCGTGCTGAAGCGGACCAGAAATCCGGCTGGAAGACGCTGCTGGCCACGCGCTTCCTCGACTACAAACGCAATGGCAACCGCAGCCGGTTTGAAGCCGATAGCTTTGGCCGCCGCGCCATGCTGCAGCACCTGGTGCTCGCCGAGTGCCTTGAAGGCAAAGGACGTTTTGTCGACGAGATTGTGAACGGCGTGTGGCTGGTGTGCGAGGAGACCTACTGGGGCGCACCGGCGCACCTGGCCGCGCAAAAGGCGGGCGTCGGTCTGCCGGACGTAAGCGAGCCGATCATTGAGTTGTTCTCAGCCGAGACCGCCCAGATGCTGGCGTGGACGAACTATCTGCTGGCATCGCAGCTCGACCAGGTTTCGCTGCTGGTGAACAAGCGCATCAGGATTGAAACCGAGCGGCGCATGCTGAAGCCCGCGCGCGATCGCAACGACTTTACCTGGATGGGCCTGCGCGCGGCGCGCCAGCAGCATCGGCTGAACAACTGGAATCCGTGGATCAACTCGAACCTGTTGGTGACAAATCTCATCCTCGAAGACGACCCCGGGCTGCGCGTCGCTGAGATATTGCGCATTGCGCGTAGCGTTGACGCGTACTTGAACGACTACTGGCCCGATGCGGCCGAAGAGGAGGGCCCCGGCTACTACAGCCGCTCCGTGCTGAGCTTGTTTGAAGTGATCTGGACGCTCGAGTCGGCCACCGGCAACGCGACCAGGATCTTCGCCAATCCCTTTCTCGACGCGATGGGGCGGTTCATTTTGAACGTGCATATTGCGGGGGACGATTATGTTGCCTACGGCGACGCGCATCGCAAGGCCGCGCCGTCGGGCGACGTGCTGTACCGCTTCGGCAAGACCGTGCACGACGAGGAACTCGCGGCCTTCGGGGCGTTCTATGCGGCAAAGAGCGGCTGGAATGCGTCGGGGCCCGGACTGGCGAGCGCCCTCAACGAGAATCTGACCAGCCTGTCGCGCTCGCTTCCGGCGCTGCTGGGCGCAAACGAGGTCCGCTCCGCACCCGCGCACGATGTGCTGGTGCGCGACGCCTGGTACCCGCAGTTCGGGCTGATGACGGCGCGCCAAAAGGCCGGCTCCACGGATGGAATGTATGTCGCGGTGCTGGCCGCAAATAACGGCCGCAGCCATAGCCACAACGACACCGGAAATTTTGTCATTTACCTCGACGGGCAGCCGGTGGTGATCGATGTGGGCGTGGAGGCATACACGGCCAAGACCTTCGGCCGCGACCGCTACTCCATCTGGACGATGCAGTCGGCCTATCACAATTTGCCCACCGTGGGCGGCGTGATGCAGGCAAATGGCGTGGAATACGAGGCCACGGACCGCAAATACGAGACCAGCGATCAGCGCGCCACGGTTTCATTCAACACCGCCGGGGCCTATCCGAAAGAAGCGGGCATCAGGAAGTGGATTCGCACGGTGACGCTCGATCGGGTGCAGCCTCGTGTGGTGATCGAAGAGGACTTTGAATTGGAGCGGCCGCAGCCGATTACTCTTTCCCTTGTAACGCTCAGGGTTGTGTTGGGCGCTTTGAATGGCAGTGCCGTCATGCCGCCGACGCAAGGGAGCGGCGGGAGGGTCTGTGCATTCACGTTCGATCCTGCAAAGCTGGAACCGAAAGTTGAGACAATCGCACTCACGGACCCAGGTCTGCGCGAGAGCTGGGGAAATGCGATCTACCGGATTCTACTGAGCACGCCGGACCGGGTTCAGTCTGACAAATTGTCTTATGTTCTTAAGCCGGCGCTTTCATACCAGATCGCCTCTGGAATCGGCGCGGCCGCCTGGAGCACCGGCGTCCCCCCGGGGGTCGTTGAGGATTGACCAAGTGATGCGCAATGGCAAAATGCTTCAGCGCACACTGAACCGAACCCGCCAACAAAATCATGGCGGATCGTTCTTGCTCTGCGGCAAGCCCCGGATCCGCCCCAAGATGATGGCCTCGCTCTGGAAAACCCGCTACTCAACTGCGCCGCTTACTGCGGCGTGATCAAATGATGCGCAATGGCGAACAGCGCCAGCTCCAGGCGCGTGGAAACGCCGGTCTTGTCGAAGATGTTCGACAGATGGCGCTTGACGGTTTCTTCGCTCAGGTTGAACTGCTTGGCGATATCGCGATTCGAGCAGCCCTCGACAATGCAGCCCACCACCTCGAGCTCGCGCGGCGTGAGGCCGTAGGTTTTGCGCTGCGGAACCGCGGCCTGTTGCATCAGGTCGTGCAGCGCCGAAACCAGGTTCACGACGCGCTTGCCCCCGATCCAGTAGTCGCCGGCATGCACGGTGCGGATGGCGGTTTGCAGGTGGCTGGCGAGGGCGTCTTTGAGCACGATGCCGCGCGCTCCGATGTGCAGCGCTTCAATAATCTGCTGCGTGGTGATGGTGGAGGTGAGCAGCAGAATCTTGGCCGTCGAAGGGCCGTTCATGATGGCGCGCATGGCTTCGAGGCCGGGCAAGCGCGGCATGGCCACATCGAGAAGCAGAACATCAGGCTGCTTTTCGAGGGTTTCGGTAATGGCTTCGTCGCCGTCGGCGGCATCGCCAACAACCTGGAAGCCATCCTCCTCCGTCAGCATGTTGCGCACGCCAATGCGGACGACGGGGTGGTCATCCGCCAGCACGATTCGAATGGGTCGATCCATTTCCGGTACATGCCTCCGCGGCGCCCGAACCGCGCACTGGGGGATGCGAATGATCAGGCAGGCAGTTCAGCATCCAGCATACGCTCCAACCCTTGCGCAGCGGCGCGCAAATCGCGGAGCAGCGCGGCACTGTTATCCAATTGGTTATCCCGCCCGGCGGCGGCCGATTCCAGCAGGGCTCCCAGCCGCGCAGCCTGCAGCGCGCCAGCCATGCCGCAACCACCCTTGATGGCGTGGCCGATACGGCGGACTTCGGCGGCGTCTTTCTTTGCGATGGCAGTTTCGAGCGCGGGAATGCGCTGGCTCAGATCGGCAATCAGCGCCGAGTAGATTTCCCGCACCGCCGGCTCGGGCATCATCTTGCGCAGCTTGGCGAGAATCTGGGGGCTGATGACGGGTTGTTGTGGATCGAGGAAAGACATGCCCGCTTTCGGCTTGTGCCCTTCCATGAGACGGCGCAGCGAATCGGCGTCGAAGGGCTTGCGCAGATAGCCGTCGGCTACAACGCCGGGCCGCGCTGCGCTGGCGCTGATCAGGAATATGGGGGCGCGGGTTCGGGCGCGCAGCTCGCTAACCAATTCGTTCCCGCTCAGGCCGGGCAATTGCACATCCATCAGGACCACGCCGGGCCGGATGGCGCCGCCATCGAGCATTTCCAGTGCCGCGGGCCCTTTTTCCGCGGTATGCACCGTGTAGCCGCTCAGCGTTAGTAGTGTTGCCGACACCTCGCGGCTCACAAGATCGTCGTCGATCAGCAGGACCACCGGCAGTTCCCTGTCCTGGGCGAGCTGGAACATGCCTCTAGTGTGCATCCGCAGCGCATGGGATGGGCGAAAAATCGTCAGGCCGGTAATCCATTTGGTTCCGGAGGGGATTTGTGCGGCGCCGAAGCAGGGTAACCTCGCGCGCTTTTTCAGAGGAGTTCCGCTCTGGTCGCTTTCACAGCCTTGGCTGTTTCAGTGCGCCGGAGCAGCTGTCGCAGGCAGCTCTACGGTCGCGGGCGCGGGCAATTCATCCCCCGCCCGCCAGACGCGCGCCGCGGCTTCGAACAGGTTGGCGCGGCGCTGCCATCGCTCGATTTCAAGGTCGTAGCGGACGGTCACATTATTCAGCCAATAAGGGCGATTTTCGCCCAGCCACACCTGGCTGTACTCGGCTTTAATCGCCGAGTAGGCATCGCGCAGATCCTGGCAGCGCCCATTGTCGCCGCTGATCTCATCCAGAAGATTGTTGTCGGCTTTCTGAGTGGCCGGGTCGTGCGGGGCGCCCGCAACTTCGGCGTAGGCCGAGGCGATCTCCTGGGCAAGCTGGAACTTGAGACCGATGAGGTCGAGGCGTCGCGCTCCCAGGTCCATGGCGGTGAGGGCGTCGGGCTCGGCGAGATTCGGGTTTTCGGCGCGCGCCTGGTCCAGCAGCACGATGGCGCGCTCGGCGTGGATACGCAAATCGTGTGCCTGCGGCAGAAGCTTTGCCGAAACCTGCTCTCCCTGCGCGCTCCATGGATCGAGCCAGAACAGCTCATCGCTTGTCATGTGCAGTTGTGCATTGGCAATGGCTTCGTGCGCGGCCATCAGTTCTTTTTCAGCGTCATTGATTTTGCCGCTCGCGTCGTGATGGAAGATGGCGCCGTACTCGTCCTGGTAATCGGCGATGGAGCTTTCGCCGGGCTGCCACGCTGCCACCGCGCCAAACAGCACCGTGTACCAATCCATGTTGAACAGGCCTTCGCCATCGTCGTTCCACACCGTGGTGAGCGCGCCGGTCGAACCCAGACGCTGGCCGTCGCGAATGAAGCCCTGGATATTCCAGAGTGCGGTTTTGGCCACGGGGAAAACTTCGTTCCAATTCGCGTCCCCGGGCCCGACCCACGTCTCAATGCCGTTTTTGGCGAAGGGTTCGATCATCCTGTCGAAGCCGCTGCTCTTCGAATAATTCCACGGCACCGCGATCATGTCCTTGGGCAGTCCGGAGACGGCGTCGGGGTTGGCGCCGACAATGTCGCCCCAGAAGATCAGGCGGCGGTTCAGCGGCGCGAGCTCGTCGTGAACCTGCTTGAGGAACGCGACGTACACGGGCCCGTAGCCTTGTTGCTGCACGGCTTCACGTGTGCGGCCCGCGCCCAGGTCGAAGGTTTCGTCGGCGCCGATGTGGATGAAGGGCGAGGGAAACTCCTGCGCGATCTGAGCAAACCAATCCTTGATGAGCGGCAACGAACCAGGTTGCCCGGGAGCCAGGACATAACCGTGCGGTGTTTCCGCATCATCCTGGTAGAGCTCCCACTTGAGCACGTGGTGAAGATGGCCGAATGCCTCCTGCTCTGGAATGATGGTGACGTGATACTGGCGCGCGTAGGTCACAAGGTCCGCGATCTCGGCCGGCGTGAGCGCGCTGCCTGGCGGAGCGGCAAGCGGCTGATCCGGATACAACAGCGTGTTTTCGAAATACGGCGAATAGATGTTGATCTTCAACGAGGCGAAGACGCGAATCTGGTGTTTCTGGAAAGCCAGCGTGGGAAACGGGCCGCGCGAGAGATCGTCGTCGATGCCGCGGTAGCGCATGGCGGGCCAATCGCGCACCGTGCCGGTAGGCAGCACGCGCGGCGCGCCCGGCAACGGCAGCAGTTGTTTTAGGGTTTGCACGCCATAAAAGATGCCTGAGCCGGTTTCGCCCACAATGGTGGCCTCATGCGCCTCGAGCACAAGAATGTAGCCTTCTGATTCCATCGCCGCAGCGAAGGCAAGCTTATTACGCGCGAGAATCGCTTTCGCCTCCGCCGAGTCCCGGCGCAACAGGGTGATGCGATAGGGCGGTTGCGCTGCAGCGCGGAAATTATCGGCGGTGAGAGCGGTAGCCTTGATGGCCGATTCCAGATCGCGCGCGGCAAAGTCGTCTTCATCGTTGCGCACAGGCACATTGACCGTGATCCGCGGCGGCAAGTCAGTGGTCGGACCGAAGCGTGCCTCCCGCGGCGCGGGCAGCAACCGGACTTGCGATTGTGCGGAGCTCAAAACAGGGAACAGGCAACAGGGAACAGCGATTAGAAAGCACCACAGGCTAAGGCGTTGGGACAGGCGCGGCAATATGACCCTGCTTTCCGCTCGCGTGACCGAGCGAAGGAGATGGATGCGATGATTGTAGACTGGAGAATCGCGAATACTAGGAAAGCCGACCATGATGAACACATCCGGGTCTCTCCGCGGCTCTACGCCTTCGCCCTCCACGGCCATTCGCCGCTACAACCTGTTTCTGCTGCTAGTGGCAGGGCTGGGCGGGCTGCTTTACGGCATCGACGTCGGCATCATCGGCGGCGCGGTGCCTTACTTGCAGGCCACTTCGGGGCTGACGGCCGCGCAGGTTTCGGTTATCGTGGCGGCGGTGCTGCTGGGCAGCGTGTTCTCCACGCTGTTTGCCGGACTGCTTGCCGACTGGATGGGCCGCAAGCCGCTCATGATCCTGAGCGGCTGCGCCTTCGTCGTCAGCATTCCCGTGATCGCGCTCTCGCATGGCTATGGGCCGCTGTTTTTCGGGCGCCTGCTGCAGGGCATGAGCGGCGGGCTGATCGGCGTCGTGGTGCCGCTCTACCTAGCCGAGTGCCTGGCGGCGTCAAGCCGCGGTAAAGGCACCGCCATTTTTCAATGGCTGCTGACCCTCGGCATCGTGGCGGCGGCGCTAATCGGCATGTACTTCAGCTACCGCGTGGAGGCGGTGACAAGGTTGCACGATGCCAACGCGCTCCGCGATTTCGAGAATTTCGCCTGGCGCAGCATCTTCTGGGTTTCGCTGCCTCCGGGCGCGCTGTTTGTGCTGGGCAGCCTTTTCGTCACGGAATCGCCGCGATGGCTGTTCCGCCGCAATCGCAAAGAGAAAGCCTACGCAGCGCTGCTCCACTCGCGCAGCGCAGAGCAGGCGGCGCTGGAACTCGAAGAGATGGCGGCAACGGCGCATGCGCCTGCAGCCTCGGCCCGACAGCGGGTTCGCGATTCGCTGTTGCGGCGCAAATATGTGATCCCCTTCCTCCTTGCATGCGTCATTCTTGCCTGCAATACGGCCACGGGCATCAACTCGGTCATCGGCTACAACACCGGCATCCTTTTGCAGAGCGGGCTGAGCGACCTGCTTGCGCACTGGGGTTACGTGATCTTCACCGCCACTAACTTCCTGGCTACCACCATCGGCATGGCGCTGGTGGACCGTAAAGGCAGGAAGTTTCTGCTCGTCATGGGCACCAGCGGCATTATCGTGGCCATGGTGAGCGTGGGCCTGCTGTTCAAGTCCACCGAAAAGGTGAATGTGGACTGCCGCGGCGCCGTGCAGGCACTGGTGGGGCCAGGCCAGGAATTGACGCTCCGCTTTGATCTCGCTGCAGCCAAAAAACTGCTGGTTGGTGCAGGCAATGCCGGCATCGACAGCCAACGCGCGTCGCTGGCGGTGATTTATTCCTACGGTGACTTCACTTGCGCGACTAGTTTCGTGCGTTCGGATGATTCGGCGGCCGCGCCCATCGCAATCACGCGCGCCAGCTGCGTTCCGGCCAATCGTATCGAGGCGCTGTTCAATAATCCGTTCGCCAACCTGAAGGCCGCGCAAACCGCGCCGCTGACCATTCAAAAGGCGCTGCTGGGCCCCGTGCCCGAAGCAAGGCATGGCTGGTTCGTCGCGCTGGGGCTCTACCTGTTCGTCATGTTTTACGCCATGGGGCCGGGCGTGGTGGTGTGGCTGGCCCTGAGCGAGCTGATGCCCACGCGCATCCGCTCCAACGGGATGAGCATTGCGCTGGTCATCAACCAGCTGGTGTCGACCACCCTGGCCGCCGTCTTTCTGCCCTTTGTCAGCAAACACGGCTACTCGTCGATGTTCTTCCTCTTTGCAAGCTTCACCGTGGTCTACCTCGTCACCGCCGCGTTCTTCCTGCCGGAGACCAAGGGCAAGACGCTCGAGGAGATCGAAGAGCATTTTGGGGGAGCAAGGGAGCGCGGAAGCAAGGGAGCGAGTTAGCGAGTCAGCATGTCAGCAGGCCGAAAACGACCTACACGCTTGTTTGCTAGATTGGGACCTGTGAACACAGGTGCTCAACTCGGCGGGTGCGAGCCGATCCTTTGTGCGCCTTTGCTGCGCAAAGTGGACGGAGAGCTCATCGATTTGCTGCGCTCGCTCACCGCGGACGAGTGGGACTTCGAGACCATTGTTCCGCGATGGAAGGCGCGCGATGTGGCGGCGCACCTCTTGGACACCTGCCTGCGCAAGCTGTCGATGGTTCGCGACGGGTGGTTCGCGGTGAAGGCCAGTCCGCAAACGCCGGAGGAGTTGGTTGCTCTCGTCAACCGCATGAACGAGGAAGGCGTGAGGGTCTTCCGGCGGTTAAGTCCGGCGGTGCTGATCGACTGGACGAAGACCGCGTGCGATCAATCGGCGAGCTTCCATGAGGCGCTCGATCCGTTCGCACGGGCCACTTTCGCTGTCAGCTGGGCGGGCGAAGAAACATCTCTCAATTGGTTCGATACCGCACGGGAATTGACGGAACGCTGGCACCACCAGCAGCAGATCCGGCTCGCCACCGGCCGGCCCGGTATCATAACGCCCGAACTCTACCATCCCGTGCTGGATTGCTTCGTGCGGGGCTTGCCGTACGCTTACCGGGACGCGGTTGCTCCGACCGGCACGGGAATCGTTCTCGAAATCTCCGGCGAATGCGGAGGAACGTGGGTTCTCGAGAGGGGAACCGGGGGTTGGAGCTTTGTGAGGGAGATGCCGGAAGAGGTTGCGTGCAAGGTGACGTTGCCGCAAGAGATTGCATGGCGCGTCTTCACGAAGGGCATCGATCGGGACTCGGCCCGTACGCAGGTGGCAATCGAAGGAGATCAGGACCTGGCTGACGGAATTCTTGGTCTCACGGCGATCATGGGGTGAACGCGAAATCTCACCCTTTCGTCCGCCGCGGCGGACGGAAAGGATGGGGCAACCTCGCGGCGATTGTGCTCGTACTTACGAAAGATGCGAGATCCGTTTTGCCGTAGGATGCGCCCGCTCCAGCAACGCCGTAACAGTCTCCGCGACCAGATGATCGAATTCTGCGGGCCGTTCAAGCATGGGGTAATGACCCATGTGTTTCATCACCACGACGTCGAAATCTGACTTGATATCGCGTACGCCAGCGATGTCGGTTGGATAGAGATCGCCGTTGATCGCGCGAAGTGGCGCGTTCAGGCGTCGCACCGATTCGCCCGGATCGTAGCCGGCCAGCGACAAGAACATGCTGTGAGCTGCTTCCGGCGACGTACCCGCCATGCGTCGCTCAGCTTCGGCGACGAGACCGGGGTCGGCATCACCGTGGAAGAGCTGTTTCACCATTTGCCTAAGGCTGGCGGCATAATCAGCGCGGAAGGCTTCGGCCTGCTTTTGCGCATCCTCCTTGCTCATGACGTAACTAAGACTCTGGAAGGTGTCCACACCTACTACGCCGAGAACTCTGTCCGGAAGGAGCAAGGCTGCCTCGATCGCGACCGGGCCTCCCAAGGAGTTACCGAATAGAATCACTTCCTTGATGCCTTCCATTTTGACGATCGATCGGATATCAGCCCCGAATTCCGGAATCCCCCACTTCTTGCGGTCTGTTCCGGACTCGCCATGGCCCGGCAAGTCTGGAGCGATGACGCGATGCCTCGACGCGAAGGCGCTCAACTCGTGGTCCCAGAACCCGCGATTTGCCAGCCCGCCATGAATAAACAGAAGCGTCGGATCTCCTGAGCCTGCCGACGAATAAACGATCGTGACGCCGTCTGAAGTGACACACGACTTGCGTTGTAACGGAGAATCCATCGTACCCCCCAAACGCATTGCAGTTGAGCCACGTTGCGCGACTAAGACCGCCTAGCCTGTCAGGTGTGCTGCTCCCCAAAGTAATTCGCGGCGCGCGTACGGGTCCATCATAACAACCTCACAGCACCTCATTGCCCAACAGACGGATGCTGTTCGGGGTGCCTATCGCGAAGGAGTGGAAGGGGCGGGCGAGAAACAGCAAGGGCGCCCGCGGTGCGGACGCCCTTGAGGGTTGAAGCGGGTTGAGGGCGACCCCATGGACGAAGACCTGTCCGTGGGGGCCCCGAGGCGAGGTTACTTGCTGCCGCCGGCGGCGGCGCCGGTCTTCTCTTCGAGCGCTGCCTGGGCGGCGGCGAGGCGCGCCGTGAGCAGGCGGAAGGGCGAGCAAGAGACGTAGTTGAGTTCGATCTTGTGGCAGAACTTGACGGACTCGGGATCGCCGCCATGTTCGCCGCAGATGCCGACCTTGAGGTTTTGCCGCGTGTTGCGTCCCTTGGCCACGGCGCCCTTCACCAGTTGCCCTACGCCCGCCTGGTCGAGGGTGGCGAAGGGATCCTGCTTGAAGATGCCAAGCTTGAGGTACGCGGGCAGGAAGTTGTTGATGTCGTCGCGCGAGATGCCGTAGGTGGTTTGCGTCAGGTCGTTGGTTCCGAAGCTGAAGAACTCGGCCTCGGAGGCAATTTCGTCGGCAGTGAGGGCGGCGCGCGGCAGTTCGATCATGGTGCCCACTAGGTAGTCGACCTTCGCCTTCTTCTCGGCGAAGACTTCGTCGGCCACGCGGCGCACGATGGCCGCCTGGTTGCGCATCTCTTCAATCGACCCGACCAGCGGGATCATGATTTCTGGATGCGGGTCGCCGCCCTTGGCCTTGACCGCGACCGCGGCCTCGATGATGGCGCGGGCCTGCATCTCGGTGATCTCGGGGAAGGTGATGCCGAGACGGCAACCACGCAACCCAAGCATCGGGTTCTGCTCGTGCAGCTCTTCTACGCGCGCCAGCAGCGTGCGCAAGCCCTTGAGCTTGGGCGAGCGCGGTTTGGTGTCTTCGAGGTGCTGGATTTCGACCAGCAGGTCTTCGCGCTTGGGCAGGAACTCGTGGAGCGGTGGATCAAGGGTGCGGATGGTGACCGGCAGCGGCCCCATGGCTTTGAAGAGGCCGATGAAGTCGGCGCGCTGCATGGGCAGCAGCTTTTTCAGTGCCACGCGGCGATCCTTCTCGTTGTTGGCCAGGATCATGGCACGCATGTGCTCGATGCGATCCTCGGCAAAGAACATGTGCTCAGTGCGGCACAGGCCGATGCCTTCGGCTCCGAATGCGACTGCCTTCTTGGCGTCGCGCGGGATGTCGGCGTTGGCGCGAACCCGCAGGCGGCGCACCGGATCGACCCAGCTCATGAACTTCACGAGATCGGGATCGTCAGGCTGCGCGTCCAGCGTCTTGAGCTTGCCGTTGATTACGCGGCCGGTAGTGCCGTCCAGCGAGAGCCAGTCGCCCTGCGTGAAGGTCTTGCCCTTCACGCGCAGCTCTTTCTTGGCTTCGTCAACGACGCAGTCGCCGGCGCCGGCCACGCAGCACTTGCCCATGCCGCGCGTCACAACGGCGGCGTGCGAGGTCATGCCGCCCCGGGAGGTGAGGATTCCCGCCGCCACTTCCATGCCGGCGATGTCTTCAGGCGTGGTTTCGCCGCGCACCAGGATCACCGACTTGTAGGTGCCGTTCTGGTGATGCTTCACGGCGTCTTCGGCGGTGAAGACGATCTGCCCCACGGCGGCGCCGGGCGAGGCCGGCAGGCCCGTGGCGAGCACTTCGATGGTTTCACCCTTTTCCACAAGGCGCGGAACCAGGAAGTCGTAGAGTTGGTTGGGCTCGACGCGGTAGATGGCATCTTCCTGGGTGATCAGGCCTTCGCGCACCATGTCGATGGCCACGCGGACCGCGGCCAGGCCGGTGCGCTTGCCATTGCGCGTCTGCAGCATGTAGAGCTTGCCATCCTGGATGGTGAACTCGAAGTCCTGCATGTCGCGGTAGTGCTTTTCCATGCGCCGCGTGATGTCCTTGAGCTGGTCGTAGACCTTGGGCATAGCCTTGTGGAGTTCGCTGATGGGCTGCGGCGTGCGCACCCCGCTCACCACGTCCTCGCCCTGCGCGTTCATCAGGTATTCGCCGAAGAATGTGTGCTCGCCGGTGGCGGGATTGCGCGTAAATCCCACGCCTGTCCCGGAGTTGTCGCCCAGGTTGCCGAACACCATGGCCTGCACGTTGACGGCAGTGCCGAGCCAGTCGTCGATGTGGTTGATGCGCCGGTAGGTCTTGGCGCGGTCATTTTCCCAACTGCGGAAGACGGCGTCGCGCGCGGCCGTGAGTTGCGCCAGCGGAGCCTGCGGGAAGTCCTTGCCTGTCTCTTTTTTCACCAGCTTTTTATATTCGCCGATGATTTTCTTCAGCGCCTCGGGGCCGAGCTGGTAATCGAACTTCACTTTCTCTTTGGCCTTCACGCCGTCGAAGATGTGCTCGAACTTCTTTTTGGGGATGTCGAGAACCACGTCACCGAACATCTGGATAAGACGACGGTAGGAATCATAAGCAAAGCGGGGATTATTGCTGCGCTTGGCGAGCGCTTCAACAGCCTGGTCGTTGAGGCCCAGATTCAAAATCGTGTCCATCATGCCGGGCATCGAGAACTTGGCGCCCGAGCGGACTGAAACCAGCAGCGGATTTTCGCCTGCGCCCAGCTTCTGGCCCTGCATCTGCTCGAGCTTCTGGAGCGCGGCCAGCATCTGCTCGTCGATCCTGGGGCTCAGATTGCCGCGCATGTACTCGCGGCAGGCCTCGGTCTGGATGGTGAAACCGGGAGGAACCGGAAGGCCCGCGTTGGTCATTTCGGCCAGGCCGGCGCCCTTGCCGCCCAGCACGTCTTTCATTTTGCCGTTGCCGTCGGCCTTGCCGCCGCCGAAGAAATACACATACTGCTCGGTTGCATTCGTGCTCGCATCGGCGAGCGGGTGCTCCAATACTGCTTCAGCCATGGGGTCAAATCTCCGTAGTAGGATTCCGCCGCGCGGTCCATAGGAAAGGGTAACGGAACGGAGGCCCAGCGCGCCAACTTCCAACCCGGAATCGGTTTGGGCGCGGCCGGCCCCCGCTACGGGGCTGCGACGAGCGGCTTTGTTGAGTCGTAAATAGGAATATCGCGAGGAGGTTGGGGACGCATGTGATTTGGGGCACACAGAAACGAGGCGCCCGTGTTGGCGGGCTCTTTTCGGGAACAAGTACCGTATTCAGAGACGTTGCCACTGATCGAGTAGAATCAGCGTGTTCTGCAGTTCCCACGCCGCACCCATTGGAGGTTTTTCGATGCGTTCACCCGCCTTCTTCGTGTGTTTCTTCGCCGCCGCAGCAGCCGCCGCGCAAATTCCTCCCGGAAGCCCGGTTGCGCAGTTTGTCAGCCTCAATGCGCCGGTATTCGTTCTGGACCACGTTCGCGTCATCGACGGCACCGGCGGGCCGGCGCGCGAGGATCAGGCGATTGTTGTGGCAAACGGCAAGATTCAGTATTCCGGGCCCGCGGCTTCGGCGACGATTCCCGAAGGCGCCCAGCGCATGGAGCTTGCCGGTTATTCCGTGATTCCCGGCATCGTGGGCATGCACAATCACCTCTACTACTCTGATGCAATCGCCGTGCAAGTTGCCGGTGGCAGGCTGGAGGAGCCGGGCTTGTTCCTGGCCGACATTCCCTACACGGGGCCACGGCTATATCTGGCGGCGGGCGTGACGACAATGCGCACCACCGGCAGTCTTGAGCCGTATACGGACCTGAAGGTGAAGAGCCGCATCGACGCGAACCTGATGCCGGGGCCGGATATGGACGCGACGGCGCCATATCTCGAAGGCGCGCCCACGATCTTTGCGCAAATGCACGAATTGACCGGTCCCGACGACGCACGGCGCACAGTGGACTACTGGGCGGATGAAGGCATGACATCATTCAAGGCCTATATGAACATCACGCGCGATGAATTGTCGGCAGCGATCCGCGAAGCCCACGCGCGTCATCTCAAGCTCACCGGGCATCTCTGCTCGGTGACCTGGCCCGAGGCCATCGACCTCGGCATCGACGACTTCGAGCACGGACCGGTCTTCACCGACACCGAGTTCGCGGCCGGCAAGAAGCCGGACATCTGCCCGCAAGGCGGCGAGGAGAGCTGGACGCAGCAGCAGATCGCCGGGCCGGCGGTGCAAGGCTTGATCCAGAAACTGGTTGCGAACCACGTTGCGGTCACATCCACGCTGCCGGTCTTTGAGGCCAGCGTGCCGGGACGGCCGAAGCTGCAGCAACGCGTGCTGGACGCCCTGTCGGCCGAGTCTGCGCAGAGCTACCTTACCCTGCGCGCCCGCGTGCCGCTGGACTCGCCCATGACGGCACTGATGCGCAAGGAGATGGACTTCGAAGTGGCATTCGTCAAGGCGGGCGGATTGCTGCTTGCGGGTCCGGATCCCACCGGCAATGGCGGCGTGCTGCCCGGTTTCGGCGACCAGCGCGAGATCGAATTGCTGGTCGAGGCCGGATTCACTCCCGAACAGGCCATTCAGATCGCAACCGAAAACGGAGCGGTTTTTCTCAGCCGGCAGGAACGCATCGGTACTTTAGAGGCCGGCAAGCAGGCTGACATGGTGCTGATCAAGGGCGACCCTTCGAAGAAGATCGGCGACATTGAAAACGTCGAAACTGTCTTTAAGGATGGCGTCGGTTACGATTCGAAGAAGTTGATTGAAAGTGTGCGCGGCCAGGTGGGCATCCGCTAGTTCTCTGACCGTATGGAGTTTCGCGACTGAAGATTTCGTGGCATCCCATCCCTTCCGCGGGATTACAAGAAGCAGATCCTTCGACTCCGCTCAGGACATGCGCTCGCGGCGCCGATGCGCTCAGGCTGCTGATTCCTGCAGTTCCGGTTCTGCGAATGCCGATCCGGCCTCGGGTTGGCTGACCAGAATGCGGTCGAGGCCCACCAGCGCCAGGATCTCACGCACATGGCGGCCGGGGTGCAACACCTTAAAGCTGTGGCCCGCCTTGCATGCTTCGCAGTACAGCGTGATGAGCGCGGACAATCCCGCGGCGTCGATGCGCTCGATGGGCGCGAGGTCAAGCGTGGTGCTTTGCCGGCGCACCACGGGCATGAATTGCTCCAGGAGGTCGTGTTCCTGCCCTCTCACAAGCTCGGTGGTATGACTGACGACGATGATGGCTGAGTCGAATCGGGGAATTTTCATCTCAATCTCCTTCTGCGCGCCTTGCGGCTCCCTCAATCGCTATAACGTTTGCGAGCCCGGTGCGTTATCCATCTTGCCCAATATGCTGCACGCGGAGGGCCAAAGCTAGAACATACCGCGAGGGAAGAATATGCTGAATTTGCAAGGCCTCTGGGTGCCTTTGCCGTGGGACTTTGCGGGGCCGGTGTTCGATTTCCGCTTCCAGCGTCCGCTCATGAACACCGGTATTTGATACGCGACCGAGGTAAAGAAAGTTCCGTGAACGACGTGGCTGCCGATCTGCGCCCAAATTCAAGCCTGGTCAGGGAAGACGCCCGTGCCATGGCCGTGAACGCGGGATTCACCGAGGCCGCCGTGGTGGCGCTGCCGCATGCGGCCGAGGATCGCGATGCGAAGCGATTCACGGATTGGATTCGCGCGGGCCGCGCGGGAACTATGCACTACCTGGAGCGGACAACAGATGATGGGCAACTGGCGCGGGCGCGTGTGCGTGCTCCATTTTCCTGGGCGCGCTCCGCACTGGTTTGCTTTGCTAGCTACAGCTACCCCGATGCACCGCTGTCCACCAAAACACTAAACCCGCGCTGCGGGTGGATTGCACGTTATGCCTGGAGCAGCCGTGTCGACGCGCAGGGTCGGCGCCGTCCCAGCGACTATCACAAGGTGCTGCTGAAGCGGCTGCGCGACGTGGAGGCGCAGTTGCACGCGCAGCTTGGCGAATTCGAATCGCGCGCGTATGTTGACACCGGTCCCGTGATGGAGCGCTCTCTGGCCGTGGCCGCGGGCCTTGGCTGGACGGGCAAGAACACATGCCTCATCCATCCCCAGCTGGGTTCGTGGGGATTTCTGGCGGTGCTGCTGACGTCGCTCGAGGTGAGCCAGTCAGCGAGTCAGCAAGTTAGCGAGTCGGCAAGTCACCGAGTCAGCGAGCCGGCCGGTCAGCAAAAGAATGAGACAGCCGGCGCAGCCGCATTGCAAGGCTTGGAAGGCAATGCAGCTTCGGTGGCTGGCTTTGTGTCAGGGCACGACTTCAGTCGTGCCGGTGAGGCCGCAAGGAACTTCGGGGCTTCAGCCCCTGAGGGAGGTTCCTTCGAAATTCCGGATCGTTGCGGCAGTTGTACGCGCTGCATTGAAGCCTGCCCCACCCACGCGCTCGATGTGCCTTACCAGATGGATGCCACGCGCTGCATTGCCTATTTGACTATCGAGCACAAAGGTCCGATTGCCGAAGAGCTGATGGCGGGCATCGGCCGCCAGGTCTTCGGCTGCGATATCTGCCAGGATGTGTGCCCGTGGAATGGCAAGGCAGAGCGCAGCTGCCCGATCGCGGTGGATGCGGGGCTGGAGCCGCGGCCGGAGCTTATTAGCCCGGCACTGGACTGGTTGGGTTCTCTGGATGAGAAATCCTTCGAGCGGGAGTTCAATGGCTCGCCGGTGCGGAGAGCGGGATTCAACGGGCTGCGCCGCAACGTGGCCATCGCCATCGGCAATAGTGGGCTTGCCAGCTTTGGTCCGCAGCTCGAAAAGTGGGCGAGTGCCGCCGATGAAGGTCTGCGCGCAGCCGCGCAATGGGCGCTGCGCCGGCTGCGGAGCAAGTGAAATGCGGCTACTTGAACAGGGGCCGCGGATCCATGGCCTCCGGATTGTCTTTGGGGGCACTCAACTGAGCCTTTCCATTCTGTTTCACATTGAGAAAGGGATTCTTGCCTGAGACGCCCATCACAAGAGAACCTTTGTCGCCGTTCCAGATCCGAAACAGCGTAGCCCCCTGAGGCTCCGCGAGGAGCAGCACTGTTTGATGGTCCTGCGCATCGAGAGTCAAGAGCGCATTGGCATAGCCGTCGGTCGTCACATATCCGCCGCGCTCACTTCCTGTCGCATCCGCAATCAGAATCCCGGACACCGGGCCGTCGCGTCTTCCAATGCTTCCGAAATGGGTCGGGGGCGGAGCGGGAGCCGCGAGAATCACACGTGAAACGCCGCGGTCATCCACGATGTCGAGCCTCCTGAGCGAAAGCATCTCAGGGTGAGCCAGTTTGTGCAGAGCATACGCCTCTGCGCCGATTCCTACCCCGAAGACAGCGGCAAGCGCCAACAACGTGCACCATAGCGCACGCTCCCGCATCTTCAACCGGCCAATCTCCCGGGCAAACTGTTCCTGGTCCATACCTGCTCCTCATTGCGGACGCGCAAAGTCAGGCGCACCCGCACGCTGAATTCCGCCCGCCGCATTCTTTCGCCATGCGGGCGCGGTCGTTATGCGACACGCCCCATCCGCGACGCGGTCTATTCTTGAATCACCGCCTCCTGCATCCTAGCCGCTGCGCTGGATTCGTGGGGATGGTTTTGATCTGGGAAGGATAAGCAGATGGCTGATGAAGTAACTTCCGTTCCCAACATTGGAGCCGCGGTCGAAACCGCCGGCGCGGTTCCGCCGGCCGTGCCGGCCACGCAGTCAAAGTGGTACCGCTGGCGCCGCAGCGGCGTGGCCCTGGTCCGCTACCTGCTCGACAGCGAAGTGCACACCTTCGCCTTCAGCGTTTCTGCCAACGCCATCATCTCCTTCATTCCATTCGTTGTGCTGCTCTATACGCTCGCCCTTTCCGTCTTCCACTCGCAAGCCATGAAGCTGGTGGTTGACGACATGGTGAACTACTTCCTGCCTTCGGCCACCAAGGAGCCGGATTGGGTGGCGCGCACCATCGTCGCCGAGGCCGTATTGCCCCTGCTCAAGCGGCATGGCGCGCAGGCTTTTTCGCTGGTCATGATTCTCATCTCGTGCACTGGGGTCTTTCTGCCTCTGGAGGTGGCTCTGAATCAGGCCTGGGGCGTGACCAAGAGCCGTAATTACCTGTTGAATCAGGCGGTCGCCTTCGGGTTGGCATTCCTCATGCTCGGGCTGGCCTTGATCTGCGCGATCGTGAACGTGGGCGCGCAAAACGTTCTCACCTTCTTTTTCTTCCATCACACCGATAACGTGGTCTTCAAGGGAATCAGTTACGCGTGGCTCGTCATCTCCACGGGCGTGGCATGGATCCTCTTCCTTTTCTCCGTGTACTGGGTGCTGCCCAACCGCAGTGTGCTCTGGCGTCCTATTCTGCGCACGTCGGTCATCACCGGTGCTGTGTGGATTGCCGTGCGGTTCATTTTCGCGGCGCTGCTGCCGCACCTCAACTTCGAGTCGCTCTATGGCCCGTTCTATGTCTCGGTAGGACTGCTCTTCTGGGCCTACGTCTCCGGGCTGATCCTCTTTGCCGGCGCGCAATTCAGCGTGGCACGCTGGGGACAAAAGACCGGGAATAGCCAATAGGGAGTAGGGAGTAGAAAACTCGGCCCGCACAAGGCCGGGGCATTGCGCTCGTCCTACTCCTTACTGGCCATCGGCTGCTTCCTGCTTTTTCGCTTTGTGTTCGCCCAGCCGGTTGGGTTACTCTCAATTGAGCGTGCCTCCCGAAGAGTCCCATTCCGGTCCCAGGCTTGAATCGGGCGTCGACCCATTTGCCTGCTTTCACCCCGTGACGGCAGCGTGGTTCCGGGCGGTGTTTGAGGAGCCCACCGCGCCGCAGCGCATGGGCTGGCCGGTCATCGCGCGCGGCGAGAACGCGCTCATCTTGGCGCCGACGGGCACGGGCAAAACCTTGGCTGCATTCCTGTGGTGCCTTGACCGCCTGATGCTTCACGGCGATGAGCAAGAGAGCAAGGCAGCGTGGGAGCGGGAAGGCAGAAAACAGGAAACAGCGAACAGGGAACACAAAACCGGTCGAGTTCCGCAGAAGGGCTGCCGGATTGTCTATGTCTCGCCGCTGAAGGCGCTGGCTGTGGACATAGAGCGCAACTTGCGCTCGCCGCTGGCCGGCATGGCTAACATGGCGCGGCGCATGGGCGTGGCATTTCACGAGCCGGATGTGAGCGTGCGTACCGGCGACACGCCACAGCGCGAACGGGCGCGCTTTGCGCGCCAGCCCGCGGAGATTCTGATTACCACTCCTGAATCCCTCTATTTGCTTCTCACCTCGCAGGCGGCCGAAGCGCTGCGCAGCGTCGACACGGTGATCGTGGACGAGATTCATGCGCTGGTGCCCACCAAGCGCGGTGCGCATCTTGCTTTGACGTTGGAACGGCTGCAGGCGCTGACCAGGAAGCCGCTGCAGCGCATTGGCCTGTCGGCCACGCAACGGCCGCTCGAAGAGGTAGCGCGGTTTCTGGGCGGCGTTGAAGTAGAGGGACCAAGGGACCAAGTGACCGGGGGACCAAGAAGGCAGGGACCAGGGACTAGGGACCAGGGACAAGGCAGCAGCCACAGTGCCGATGCGGGCTCTGCGGTCGACTGTGCGCTTGCCAGGTTGGACGATGTGGCCGCTGCTACCGATCTGGCCCTAGTCCCTAGTCCCGAGTCCCTAGTCCCTGACGGCTCGGCGGACGCCGCGCCCTTGCGCTACCGGCCCGTCACCATCGTCAACGCCGCCGCGCGCAAGCAACTCAAGCTGCGTATCGAGGTTCCCGTTGAAGACATGGCACGGCTGGGCGAGATGGAGGAAATTCCCACCGGCCCGGCCTCGCAAACCCCGCGCCGCGTTTCCATCTGGAACGCGATTCACCCGCGCCTGCTCGAAATCATTCGCGAGCGCAATTCGACGATTCTCTTTGTGAATGCGCGCCAGATTGCCGAGCGGCTGGCCGGGTCACTGAACGAGCTGGCCGGTGAGCCCATTGCCCGGGCGCATCACGGCTCCCTGGCCGCGGCCCAACGCGCGGTCATCGAGGAGCAGCTCAAAGCCGGGCAGATTCGCGCTTTGTGCGCAACGTCGACGCTCGAGCTGGGCATCGACATGGGCGCCGTCGATCTTGTCATCCAGATCGAGTCGCCGCCGTCGGTGGCCAGCGGCATGCAGCGCATCGGTCGCGCCGGCCACCACGTGGACGCGGTGAGCGAAGGCATTCTTTTCCCGAAATATCGCGCCGACCTGGTTGCCTGCGCCGCCGTCACGCGCGCCATGCACGACGGGCATATCGAGTCCACGCGCTACCCGCGCAATCCGCTCGACGTTCTTTGCCAGCAACTCGTAGCCATTGTCGCGTCCGCGGGAAAAACAGGAAACAGGCAACAGGCATCGGGCATCAGAAGACGAGGGAACAAGGGAGCGACGGAGCAAGGGAGCAAGAGATCTGGCAATAGAGATCGGAGGTCGGACACATTTCTGGAGTTCGAATTTGAAGGTGAGCAAGGTGCTGGCTTCGCCAACCCCGCTAACACCGCTGACGCCGCTAACGCCGAGGTCTCCGTCGACTTTCTCTTCGACCTGGTGCGAGGCGCGGCGCCGTTCGCCTCGCTGTCGCGATCGGCGTTTGAGGGCGTGCTCGATCTGTTGAGCGGCCGCTACCCCTCCGACGAGTTTGCCGAGCTGCGGCCGCGACTGACGTGGGATCGCGTGCGCAACGTGGTTTCGGCGCGCCAGGGCGCGGCGCGATTGGCCATTCTCAATGCGGGCACGATTCCCGACCGCGGCCTTTACGGTGTGTTTCTCGCCTTCACCGAGGGCAAGCCGGTGCGCGTGGGCGAACTCGACGAGGAAATGGTCTTCGAGAGCCACGAGAACGAGACATTCATACTCGGCGCGTCCACGTGGCGCATCACCGACATTACGCACGACCGCGTGCTGGTCACTCCCGCTCCGGGCGAGCCCGGCAAAATGCCCTTCTGGAAAGGCGACGGCCCGGGCCGCCCGCTGGAGTTCGGCCGGCGCATCGGCGCCATGGTGCGCGAGCTGCGCGCCCTGCCTGAGGCCGCTGCGCTCACGCGCCTCGTCAATGAGCACGATCTAGATTCCGGCGCCGCCGAGAACCTGCTCCGCTTTCTCGCCGACCAGGCCGATGCGACGGGCCAGGTGCCCGACGATCGCACCATCGTCGTCGAGCGCTGCCGCGATGAGCTCGGCGACTGGCGCGTGTGCGTGCTGACGCCGTTCGGCAGCCGCATTCACATTCCCTGGGCCATGGCGGTGAGCGCGCGCATCCGCGCTGCCGGTGGGCCCGAAGTGGAAACGCTGTGGGGCGACGACGGCTTTGTGCTGCGCTTCCCTGACACCGACGAGCCGCCCGATTCCGATTGGATTCTCGTGGAGGCGGCCGAAGCCATGCAGCTGGTGCTGCGCCAGCTGGGATCGACGGCGCTGTTTGCCGGGCGCTTTCGCGAAGCTGCGGGCCGCGCACTGCTGCTTCCGCGCCGGCGCGCCGACCAGCGCTCGCCGCTGTGGCAGCTGCGCAAGCGCTCCTACGATTTGCTCAGTGTGGCCTCGCGTTATCCCTCGTTTCCGCTGCTGCTCGAGGCCTATCGCGAATGCCTGCGCGACGTGTTCGACATGCCTGCGCTGATTGAGACTCTGCGCGCCATCGAGCAGCGGCAGATCCGGGTGCATGTTGTGGAGACGCGCAAGCCCTCGCCGTTCGCGGCCTCGTTGCTGTTCAGCTACGTGGCGAATTTTGTCTACGAAGGCGATGCGCCACTGGCGGAGCGGCGCGCGCAGGCGCTCACCATCGACCAGGAGCAGCTGCGCGAGTTGCTGGGCGAGGCCGACCTGCGTGAGTTGCTCGACGCCGATGCCATCACGCAGGTGGAAGAGGCGGCACAGTGCCTCGCAGAAGATTATCGTGCGCGCTCGGCTGACGGCATTCACGATCTGTGCCTGCGCCTGGGTGATCTTTCGCGCGAAGAGCTTACGCGCCGCGTGGTTTCGGCTGACTTGCTCGCACACGTAGACAGGCTGATCCGCTCACGGCGCTTGCTTGAGCTGCGCATCGCCGGCGAGAAGCGGCTGATCGCCGCGGAAGATGCCGCGCGCTATCGCGATGGGCTGGGCATTCCCTTGCCGCCGGGGCTTGCTGCAGCGCTGCTCGAGCCGGTGGCGCATCCCGTTCTGGAATTGGTGCGGCGCTATGCCCGCACGCATGGGCCGTTCACGTTGCGCGAGCCGGCGGAGCGATTCGGGCTGGATGCGGGCGTGGTGGAGAATGCTCTGCACCAGCTTGCAGCCGAGGGCCGCGTGCTGGAAGGAGGTTTCCGCCCTGGAGGCCTGCATCGCGAGTGGTGCGATGCGGAGATACTGCGGCAGATTCGCCGCAAGTCCCTGGCCCGCTTGCGCCGCGAAGTGGAGCCGGTGGAGCAACACACGCTGGCGCGCTTCCTTACCCATTGGCAGGGATTGCTGGCGCCGCGCCGCAGCGGGCCGGGGCATCTGGATGCGCTGCTCGACGCCATCGAAAACCTGCAGGGCGCGCCGTTGCCGGCGTCGCTGCTCGAAACCTCGATTCTGCCTGCGCGCATCGCCGGCTACACGCCGGCCGGGCTCGACACGCTGATCGCTGCCGGCGAAGTGGCCTGGGCCGGGGTTGAACCCATCGGCGAACGCGACGGCCGCATCGCACTGTTTCTCGCCGACAAGCTGCCTCTCTTGGCGCAGCGGCGGCCGTTGGCCGATCCGCTGACCGAGCGCGAGGAGAAACTGCTGGCCGTGCTCGAAGCCACCGGTGCCAGCTTCTTCGACGCGCTGCATCAAGGCGCCGGCGGCGGCTATCCCGGCGAAACCATCGATGCGTTGTGGAGCCTGGTCTGGCGCGGCCTTATCACCAACGACTCTCTGCATGCGTTGCGCGCCTACACATTGAAGCCAGAGAGCGCGCGCACGCCTCGCCGCATACAAACGGGCGCGGTTTTCCGTTCGCGGCGCACCACGCCGCCGACGGCGCAGGGGAGATGGTCCCTGCTGCCCCTTTCCGTGCCTTCCGCCGCAAGTGCATCAGCAACGCGCCAAGTGCCAGTGCACGACTTCAATGGTGCCAACAAGGCGCCGCAAAACGACGCGGTTTTAGCCCCTGAAGGCGCCGTTGGCCCATCAGAAACTGAGCGCAGCCATGCACTCGCCATGCAATTGCTGCACCGTTACGGCGTGCTGTTGCGCGAATCGGTCGCTGCGGAGAACGTGCCCGGCGGATTCAGCGCCGTCTACGACGTGCTGAAGGCTTTGGAAGAGAGCGGCCGCATTCGCCGCGGCTATTTTGTGGCCGGGCTGGGCGCCACGCAGTTTGCGCTGCCGGCGGCCGTGGATCTGCTGCGGCAGTTGCGCGCCGAGCCCCCTCAAGAGAAGCCGGAGCTTGTGCAACTGGCGGCAGCGGATCCGGCCAACCCCTACGGTTCGGTGCTGCGCTGGCCCGAGTTGCCGGTGACCGACGAGGACGCGGAGTCTGCGCCGCGCGTGCTCACGCGTGCAGTGTACGCCGAGGTGATCCTGCGCAACGGGCAGTTGGTCGCGTGGCTGCGCCGCGGCAATCCCAACCTGCTCGTCTTCTTGCCGCCTGACGAGCCGGAGCGCTCGCAGGCAGCATCGGGCCTGGCGCATTTCCTGTGTGCGCGCGGTCAGGAACGCCTGCGCGCCAGCCCACATGACGGCGTGTTGATTACCACCATCAACGGCCAGCCGGTGGCCGCGCATTTCATGGCGCGATTCCTGATGGATGCGGGCTTTCATCCGGGGCCGCTGGGCATGCATCTGCGGCGCATTCCGCTGGCCGTCGGACACAGCGAATCGCACCGGCCCGAGGTCCAATAGGACATGCCCGAAGGCGACACCATTTTTCGCACTGCCCGCAATCTGGGCCGCGTGCTGGTGGGCAAGCCCATCACCGGCTTCCGCTCCACGTTTCCCTGGCTCATGCGCTTCAACGACGACACGCCGCTTTGCGGGCAGACGGTTGATCGCGTTGAGGCGCGCGGCAAATGGCTGCTCATCACTTTCTCGGGCGGAGGGATTCTGGCTTCGCACCTGCTGATGAACGGCCGCTGGCACATCTACCGGCAGGGCGAGCGCTGGCAGCTGCCGCGCTTCCAGATGCGCATCGTCATCGAGAATAGCGAGTACCAGGCGGTAGGCTTTCGCGTGCCCGTGGCGCGCATGCACACGGCGCGGTCGCTGCAGCGAGATGTGCGCGTGGCCTGCGAGGAGAACGACCTGTTGAGCGCGGATTTCGACGCCGCGGCCGCACTGGGGCGTCTGTTGGCGCGGCGCAACGAAGCTGTTGCCGACGTGCTGCTCGATCAAAGCGTGCTGGCCGGCGTGGGCAACGTCTTCAAATCGGAGATCTGCTTTGTCAGCGGGTTTCATCCCTTCCGCACGGTGGGAACGCTCACGCACGATCAAGCCGCAGCCACGATTGCATGCGCGCAAAAGCTGCTCAAGGCCAACGTGCTCGAGGATTCCGGCGACATCATCGTCACTTATCGCGGCCAGCAGCGGCGCACCACGCACACATCCGACCCGGGAGCGAGCCTTTGGGTCTATGGGCGCGCCGGCGAGCCGTGCCGGCGCTGTAGCGAGCCCATCCGCAGGCGCATCCAGGGCGCCGATGCGCGCGTCACCTTCTGGTGCCCGCGCTGCCAGCCCATGCCCGACGGGAGCGACATCGACGGCTGACTGCAAGCACGGCCCCGCAGGAGAGGAGACTCTATGAAGGAATCTGCAACCGCACCCGGCAAGAACGCCGACGCCGAGCTCGCCCGGTGCATCGACAAGTTCACCCCGGAGATGGCGCGGGCAATCCGCACGGTGCGCGCGGCCTTGCGCAAGCGCGTGCCCACGGCAAATGAGCTGGTCTACGACAACTACAACTTCTTCGTAATTGGGTACAGCTCCACGTTGCGCCCTTCAGACACTTTTTTTTCGCTGGTGGCAGATGCCCATGGCGTGCGCCTGGCGCTTTACTACGGCTCGTCGCTGCCCGATCCGAAGGGAATTCTGCTTGGCAGCGGAAATCAAAACCGATTCATCCACCTGGAATGCGCGCGCGATTTGGCCAAGCCGGAGGTTGAAGCCGTGATCCGCGCCGCGATTGCGCATGGCAAAGCACCGCTGGCCAAGGCGGGCCGCGGAACGCTGGTTATCCGCTCCGTTTCAGCCAAGCAGCGGCCGCGGCGCGTCGCGCAAAAGCCCGCGCCACGCAAACGCTAGTTGCCCGGTTTCCCGAGCCCGAAGATCTTTTGAAAGATGTTGCGGTGATCGTCGCCGCCCATGCCTTTGTGGTCGCAGGTGTCGGTAGGAGCGGTGCCGTCGAGAAATGCCGCAGTGTAATCGTCGGGGCAGGAGCCGTCGGCAAGCAGGTTGGTCGCCTTGTCGAGAGTTTCCACCACCACGCCCTGCGGCGGCGTGAACTCGTTGGTGTCGGAGTACTGCGGCAGCAGCACGGCCTGCTTCATGAAGTCAGCCCAGATGGGCGCGGCGGCGTGGGCCCCCTCAAGGTCGATGCTGGTGTAATCGTCGTTGCCGACCCACACCACGCACAGCAGGCTGCTGGTGAATCCGGCGAACCATGCGTCGTGGCTGGTGCCGGTCTTGCCGGCCGCCGGCGAGGTGAATCCCATGTTGCGGACTCCGGCGCCGGTTCCGCAGAAATCTCGCCCTCCAATCTCGCAGGGATCGCTTCCGTTCCCTTGCAGAACCGCCTCCATCATGTAGGTGGTGAGGAAAGCGACCCGCGGATCGAGCACCTGGCGCGTCGAGGGTGTGTAGTCCTCAACGATGTCGCCCGTCGCGGTGCGCACGCTGGCCAGCATCCAGGGCTCAATATGGATGCCCCCGTTGCTGAAGATGGTGTATGCGCCCGCCATATCCAGCGGCGTAGCGTCGTAGGAACCGATCGCCATCGAAGGCGTGCCCTGCGCGTTCTTGATGCCCGCGTCGCGCGCCAGCGCCGCAACCTGATCGAACCCCACCATGCCCGCCAGGCTGATGGTCGCATTGTTATCCGAACGCATCAGCGCCAGGCGCGCCGTGACGTCGCCATAGTACTCGCCCTTGTAATTGCGTGGCGTGTATTCGTAATCCGTGCCCTCGCCGTAGGTCTGCTGCGCATCGTCCAGCATGGTCACGGGCGAGAACAGCTTGGTTTGCCCTGGGAGCATGGTTCCTTGCGCCGCGGTTTGAAAAGCGGCCGCATACACGAAGGGCTTGAAGATCGATCCCGTGGGCCGATGCGCCACGGCGTGATTCACCTGGCTGGTGCCGTAGCTGCGCCCGCCCACCAGAGCCAGCACCTGGCCGGTATGCGGATCGAGCGCCACCAGCGCCACCTGCGGATAGATGTACGGCTTGCCCAGCTTTTTGTCGCGCGCGTGCAGCTTATCCACCTGTTCGTCCACAACATGGATGGTCGAGTCCACCACCTGCGTGGCCAGGCGCTGCAAATCGGGATCGAGCGAAGTGTAGATGCGCAAGCCTTCGCGGTTGAAGTCGCGGTCGCCGAGTTTTTGTGTCAACTGGTCATGAACCAGGTCGACAAAATAGGGCGCTTCGCTGGCGTCGACACTGGCCGGCGCCAGGTGCAGTGGCTCGGCCTTGGCGGTCTCCGCCTGCTCCTTGGTGATGGCGCCGGTTTCAACCATGGAGTCGAGCACCACGTTGCGCCTCTCAATGGCCCGATCCGCATGGCGGAAAGGATTCAGGTAGTTCGGGCTCTGGATCAGTCCGGCGAGCAGCGCGCACTCAGCCAGGTCGAGTTGGCGCACCTCTTTGCCGAAGTACGCCTGCGACGCCTCTCCGAATCCGTCAATTGAGAAACTGCCGCGCTGACCGAGGTTGATCTGATTGGCATACAACTCAAAGATTTGCTTCTTGTTGAAGCGATGCTCGAGGTGGAACGCAACCAGGACTTGCGAGATTTTATATGTGATGGTGCGCGTGTCAGCCACAAAGAGCAGCTTGGCAAGCTGCATGGTGAGAGTGGACGCGCCGCCAACATGCTTGCGGTCACCGATCAGGTCGTGCCACCCCCAGCTCATCATGCTCCAGTAGTTCACGCCGCTGTGTTCGAAGAAACGGCGGTCCTCGATGGCAATCACCGCATTCACCAGGTTCGGAGGGATCTCGTCGTAGGTCAGCAGGCGGCGCTTGGTGCGGTTCGGATCGTCGCTCAGGCCGGTGATGAGCAGGGGCTCCAGTTCATAGCTCGAAAGCGCCTGGCCGTGCTCGTCGCTGATGGATTCCACCTGGCCGCCGCTCACGCGGATGATGGCGCTCTCGGGCGCGTGGTACGACTGCGGGCCGGGGCTTACGGTGATCTGCTGCACGCCCTCGCTGTAGGTTCCCAGGGGAGAGGCCTGCGCGGCGCCGTCGCCGGTGTAGCCCGCCTCGCGCAATTCGTTGGCAATGAGCTTGATGGTGAGCTTTTGCCCGGGTCGAATTTCCCGCGGCGCGGCGTAGATCTTGGCGGTGTTGGCAAAGATGGGCTGCTTCAGCCGCTCGTCCACAATACGGCCGAGTTTCAGGTAGAAGAAACCCAGGACGCTGAACCCGATGACAAAGACTACCGCGCACAATCCCAGCAAGGAGTACAAAATGGTCGCTTTGAACGACCGGCGCCGTACGGGCCTTGCGAATTTGACTTTGACCGCCATGGGGTTTTCAGCCTTCAGCAATCAGCGCGTCTCGGCTTAGGTACGGGCGCGCGCCAATTGGAGTTCCTTAGCTGCTGTGGCCTCCTTGCGCAGTGCCAGGGGCGTATCCGCGCCCCGCAGCGGACTAATCGCTCTCTCCCAGCAGCTTCTCTTCTTCCACGCGTTCCTTTACCAGCGCTACCGCCTCGCTTAAGACTACATCCATGCTGGTGCTGGTGGCGCGCGTCACCAGCTCCACCTGGCCTGCAGCAGCCTTCTTTCCTACATTGATGCGATAAGGAATGCCTACGAGGTCCGCGTCTTTAAATTTGACGCCGGCACGGTCGTCACGGTCATCAAGCAGCACGTCGAGCCCCGCGGCTTCCAGGTCGGCGGCCAGCTTTTCGCCGGTTTCGCGCAGGGCTGTGTCGGCAACGTTGGTCATTGTCACCACCACCGTGAACGGCGCGATGGTGACCGGCAACCAAAAGCCGTTGGCGTCGTTCGACTGCTCGATGGCCGCGGTGAGGATGCGTTCGATGCCGATGCCGTAGCTGCCCATGATGGGCGTCACTTCCTTGCCGTTGGGGTCGAGAACGCGCAGGCCCAGCGACTCGGAGTACTTGTAGCCCAGCTTGAAAATGTGGCCCACCTCAACCGCTTTGCCCACCACGAGCTTGCCCGCGCAGCCCGCCGTCGGGCAAGCCTCGCCCTCGTTCACGCTGCGGATGTCGGCCGCGAGCGTCCACCCGAAGTCGCGCCCCGGTGCCACGTTGCGCAGGTGGTAGTCGAGCCGGTTGGCCCCGCAGACCATATTCTTACGATTTTCGAGCGACCGGTCGACGACGACGATGAGGTCCCCGCCCGCGGAAAACTCCAGCGGCGAGCTGCCGGGATTTGCGACTTCCTTGGGCAGCAAGCCGACCGGCCCCAAATATCCAGCCGGCCCGCGAAAGTACTTCTCCAGTTCGTCGGCTTGCATGGGACGCAGATCGCTCGCGCTCAGCAGGCCCAACAGCTTGGCCTCGTTCACCGAGTGGTCGCCGCGCAAAAATACCGCGGCCGGCAGCCACTTTTCATGGCCCCCGCCCTTGAATCCCCGCTCCGCCATGTAGGCCACGCACTTGATGTCGCTCGCGGGCGAAATTTTAAAGAACGCGGCGACGTCTGCAATTGCCGCGCAGCCCGGCGTGTGCACCAACTCCGGCTTGCCCTCCCCGGTCGCCTCCATCTCCGTCACCGCATCGAGGCGCGAAACGGCTTTCTCGAGATTGGCCGCGTATCCGCAGGCCGGGCAGCTTACGATCAGGTCCTCGCCCGCGTCGGTGTAGACCATGAACTCCTGCGACTGCGAGCCGCCCATGGCGCCCGAATCGGCCTCAACGGCGACAAAGCGAAGCCCGCAGCGCGAAAAAACGGCGCGGTATACCTGGTCGTGGAGGTCGAAGCTGCGGTCCAGCCCGGCCTTGTCGAGATCGAAGGAGTATGAGTCCTTCATAATGAACTGCCGCACGCGCAGCAGGCCCGACTTGGGCCGCGGCTCGTCGCGGAACTTGGTCTGAATCTGGTACCAGATCTGGGGCAACTGCTTGTAGCTGCGCAATTCGCCGCGCGCAATCGTGGTCATGATCTCTTCGTGGGTGAAGCCCAGGCAAAGATCCGCGCCTTTGCGGTCCTTGAGCCGGAACATGTTTTCGCCGATCGTGCTCCAGCGGCCGCTTTCCTTCCACGGCTCGCTGGGCAGAATGCCCGGCAGATAGAACTCCTGCCCGATCTTGTCCATCTCCTGGCGCACGATGGCGATGATCTTGTTCAGGGAGCGCTGGCCCAGGAAAAGGTAGTTGTAAATCCCGGCGCCGAGCTGCCGGATGTACCCCGAGCGCAGCAGAAACTTGTGGCTGGCCACCTCGGCATCCGCCGGGGCCTCGCGCAGGGTAGGAATGAATAGCTTCGACCAACGATGCATTGTGGGAGACTGGCTTGCTTTCTCGTCTGTTTCGATGCGGCGTATGGATAACTCAGGCCGCCGGGCGGAACGATGACGGAAGATGACTAATTCGTCTGCATCCCATTCTAAATGTTCACGCTGTTGCAAATGCCGGGGCGGCCGAGCCGCAGTGCCACCCAAAGCCCGCCATGTTTCGACAGAATCCATCAGCCTCACCTCCCGCTTGCATCTGCCTGGTGACAGTGCAAAGAGAGGGCCGGATCTTCATTCATTGAAAACAAACAACGTAGACAGTCGTATTGCGTTGGAAGCTATGTCATGAGACACACACGTGTAGAAGAACTGACACGCGCCTGCGCGGCCGGCTCCTCGAACCGGGCTACACCCGGGCAACCTTCCCATGTGGCATACTCGCTGACATGCATTGGCAGGCGATTCACTGGGGATATCTCCTGTTTTGGTGTATCAAGCTGCTCAAGGTCTTCGGAATCATTCCTGGGGCCCTGGCCGCGTTTGGGGTGCGCAAGCTCTACCAGAAATGGCGCCAGAGCCAGGCCTTGGCGGGATGGCCCTCGACCGACGCCACGATCCAGAGCGGCGAGGTGCACAAGAAAGGTTGGCGGAGCTACTGGGCCGAGCTCACCTACAGCTACTACGTAGGCGAATACCGCGCGGGCAAGTATGTGCGCCACTTCCGCAGCGAGGAACAGGCCGACGAGTTCATCCGCCAGGCCAAAGACAGGCACATGCAGGTGCACTACAACAGCAGTGACCCCGACAAGTCAGTGATTCTGGACCGCGATATAGAGATGGTGGCCATGCTGTCGCCCGAATTCCGGTAGAAGCCGGGTGCGTCTCGTCATAACCGAGCCGTCGAATTAACCCGGCGCGACATTGCGGCGCCGCAAGAGGCTGATGGCCCACCGGATGAGAAATGCCGAAGCAAGGAACGTCAATAGGAAAGCGATGACGACGATAGCCGATCGCCAGGTGAGAGGATACGTACCCTCGGAGTTGCGAGGCTCCCAAGCGAAGCCCAAGCCTGACCAAGCTAGCCATCTCCAGCACACGACGCACGCAGCGGCACCCAAGAGAACGGTCAGGGCGACACGTCGTCTAAAGAGCCAGAACGATATCACTTGACAAATTGAGATCAAGAGGACGGCCAAGAGACCGGTGTGCCAAGTCAACGAGGAAGAGCCGTCGGGATTTTCCCCTTCGAGTAGAGCCAAAACGTTCGAATCCAAAAGCAGGGAGACGACCGCACAGAAAAGAGACAGGCCATTGAGAATTCTGAGCGAGAGCCGAACCATATCAGCCTCCCCGCCTCGGTCAGATCAGTTCCACGCCCCACAAGTCATGCAAATGCACGATGCCCTCAACCTTCTGCTCGCCATCCACCACCACCAGCGACGTGATCTTCCGCTCCTCCAGAATTGCCAGCGCCTTGGCCGCCAACTCCCCGGCGCCAATCGTCTTCGGGTGCGCATTCATGGCCTCGCCGGCGGTCTTGCTCAGCGCCGCGCCGCCTTCGCGCTCGAGCAACCGCCGCAGATCGCCGTCCGAGATCACGCCGCGCAGTTTTCCGTCCTCCTGCACCGTCGTCATGCCCAGCTTCTTCGACGACATCTCAAAAATCACGTCGGCCATCGGCGTTGACGGGGCGACGGCGGGAATCTCCTCGCCGCTGTGCATCAGGTCGCGCACCTTGGCGAGCTGCTTGCCGAGCTTGCCGCCCGGATGCAGCTCGGCGAAGTCCTCGGCGCGGAAGCCCTTGTGCAGGCTGACGGCGACGGCGAGCGCGTCGCCGAGCGCCAGCATCGCGGTGGTTGAAGCAGTGGGCGCCAGGTTCAGTCCGCAGGCCTCGCGCTCCACACTGCAGTCGAGGGCCACATCGCTCGCCGCGGCGAGCGTCGAGCTCAGATTGCAGCAGAAGCTGATGAGGGCGTCGCCCTTGCGCTTGAGCGTGGCCAACAGGCGAAGGATCTCCTCCGTTTCGCCGCTCGCCGAGAGCGCGATGACCACGTCGCCGGGCATGAGCACGCCCAGGTCACCGTGCACGGCTTCGGCGGGATGCAGAAAAATGGCCGGCGAGCCGGTGGAGCTGAGCGTGGCCGCGATCTTCTGCGCGATGATGCCGCTCTTGCCCATGCCCGTCACCACCACGCGGCCATTCGACTCGCCACAGCGCAGAATCATCTCCACGGCACGCGCAAAGGGCGTGGCCATGGGCCCTTCGAGGCGCGCAGCCAGGGCTTCGAGCGCGGCAGCCTCGGTACGCACCAGGTCGGCCGGGCGCAACGCCTCCGGTTCATGATCGCCTGGCTTTGACGGACTCATCGGCCTTTGATGGTAACAAAAGACAGGGAACAGACAAGCAGGGAACCAGGGAGCAAGGGAGCCAGGAAGCAGGCGGCGCGGTGCCAGTTCATGGTTTCTCTCGGCTCACGAACCACAACCCACGGTTCACGGTCCACGAGCCAGCTCCCGTAGAATGAAGCCATGACGCCCTTCCCCTTGCGGCGCAACACGCTGGTCTATGGCGCTACGCTTCTGCTTTTGGCTGTGTTTGCCTGGGCCGGGTGGGCCAACTGGGAGTACCGCCAGCAACTTGCCGAGCGCCAGCGGGCCGGCATGGCACAGGGCGAGTTGGTGCCCGCTGCCGCCGGCGGCACGCCGCAGTACGTCTCGCCGCTCACCGGCAAAGCGGCGCCCGCATTCGCCCTCCAGGACCTGGGAGGCAACAAGGTCACGCTGGCCGGCTACCGGGGCAAGGCGGTGCTTATCAACTTCTGGGCCACCTGGTGCGGCCCTTGCAAGATCGAGACTCCCTGGCTGGTGGAGCTGCGCCAAAAATATGCCGCACAGGGATTTGAAATTCTCGGCGTCGACACCGAGGCCGACGACGCTAAGCCGGGCAGCGATGCGTTCAACAAGGACAAGGCCGAAGTCTCGAAATTCGTTACCCAGGAAAAGATGCCCTACCCGGTCCTGCTCGACGGCGACAGCATCAGCCGGGCTTACGGCGGGCTCGACGACTTGCCGGCGTCGTTTTTTATAGACCGCAGCGGCAAGGTCATCGCGGCCACCGTGGGCCTGACCTCGGAGAGCGACATCGAGGACTACATCAGGAAGGCGCTGGGGGAGTGACTCAGCTTCTAGCTCCTAGCCTTCGCCCTTTGCTTTCAGACCCTGATCGTTGCGGCTTGAGCTAAGCGTTCCTAGAGATTGGAATTGGGAAATCGGATGAAGAGGCTCGCTGACGTTGCAATCATCGTAGTAAGCTCTGTCGCGCTGGCTGCACAGGCGCAGGTCCTGGGGTCGCCTCCGCAGGGGCGCTCCATCGTCAAGACCGATGCGGTGAAGTATCTTTCCCCGGAGCAGGTGAGCCTTCCCGCGGGCAAGCCCAGCCCCGTGGCGCTGCACTTCCGCGTCGCGCAGGGCCTGCACATCAACTCGCATACGCCCAGTGACGAGTACTTGATCCCCACCGACTTCTCCATCCCCGACGGCGCGGGCGTGCGCCTCGACGCGGCTCAATACCCCGCGGGCACGATGATCACTCTGCCCGCCGATCCAAAAACGAAGCTCAGCGTGTACACGGGCGACTTCGTCATCCAGGCGCGGCTGGCGGCCACGCCGGGCAACCACCTGGTGCAGGCAAAGCTGCGCTACCAGGCCTGCGACCAGAGCCAGTGCCTGCCGCCCAAGACGATCACGGTGCCGATCGATGTGGTTGGGAAGTGACTCAAATCTAATCCCTTGCGCCCGGCTCGTCTTTTGCTTGCATCGACTGCCTGCGCTGCATATAATAGATGCATGCAGTATACGATCCGTAATATTCCGGACTATCTTGACGCTAGTCTGCGAGATGCTGCCCGGCGTGAAGGCAAGAGCCTGAATGAGGTGGCTGTTGCGGCGCTGGTTCGCGGAGCCGGTTTGGTGGAGCACAAGCACGTCAAGCGGGATCTGAGCGACATTGCAGGCACTTGGCGGGAGGATCCCGCATTTGATAGCGCGATCGCGGAGCAACAGAAAATCGACGAGGCGCTATGGCGGTGATCGCTCGCTGGGATTCGCCGGAGCAATCCATTCGATGAGAGTAGCTCTCGACAGCAACCGCTACACCGATTTGTCTCGGGGCGACGAATATGTTGTCGATCTGATTGCGGCTGCGGATGAAGTCTGGTTGCCATTTGTCGTTCTCGGAGAACTTCGAGCGGGCTTTGCGGCCGGTTCGCAGGAGGCGCGGAACGAGGCGGTGCTGCGGCGGTTTCTGCTCAAACCCGGTGTCGGAATCCTCCATGCCGGCGAGCAGACTACGCATCACTACGCAAACATCTACCGGCAACTGCGTAAGCAGGGAACCCCGATTCCGACGAACGATATGTGGATCGCGGCGCTGGTGCTCGAACATTCGCTAGTGCTGTGCGCGCGAGATGCGCACTTCGATGCGCTGGCGCAGATCACGCGGATTTAGATCGAATCGCTACTCCCTATTGGCCCGCTTTCTTCTCGATCTTGGCCCACGTGTCTTTGAGCGGCAGCGTCCGATTAAATACGAGCTTCCCGGGCGTCGAGTCCGGATCCAGGCAGAAATAGCCCACGCGCTCAAACTGGAAACGGTCTTCGATTTTCGCGTTGGCCAGCGACGGCTCGAGCTTGGCGCCCGTCAGCACTTCGAGCGAGTCGGGATTGAGATTGTCGAAGAGGTCGCCGCCTTCGGGGAAATCGTAGGGATCGGGCTTTGAGAAGAGCTTGTCGTAGAGGCGGATCTCGGCAGTGATGGCGTGCGCGGCTGACACCCAGTGCATGGTCGACTTGACCTTGCGGCCGTCGGGCGAGTTGCCGCCACGGCTGGCGGGATCGTAGGTGCAGTGCACCTCAACTACGTTGCCCGCCGCGTCTTTCACCACGTTTTTCGCCGTCACAAAGTACGCGTTGCGTAGGCGCACCTCCTTACCTGGTGAGAGGCGATAGTACTTGGGCGGAGGCACCTCGCGGAAGTCGTCCTGCTCAATATAGATTTCGCGCGAAAAGGGCACCTGGCGCGCGCCCGCCGAGGGGTCCTCGGGGTTGTTCGCGACCTCGACCATTTCTTCCTGGCCCTCGGGATAGTTGTCGATGACCGCTTTGAGCGGGCGGAGCACCGCCATGGCACGGCGGGCGCGGCGGTTGAGGTCGCCGCGCTGGAAATGTTCCAGCATCTCGATGTCCGTTATTCCATTCGTGCGCGTGGCCCCGATCGACGCGCAGAAAGCACGAATGGCCTCCGGCGTAAAGCCGCGGCGGCGGATGCCCGAAAGCGTGGGCATGCGCGGATCGTCCCAGCCGGAGACGCGTTTTTCCGTCACCAGCTGCAGCAGCTTGCGCTTCGAGAGCATGGTATAGGTCAGGTTGAGGCGGTCGAATTCAAACTGGTGCGAAGGGAAGATGCCCAGCTGCTCGATATACCAGCGGTAGAGCGGCTGGTGGTCGGCGAACTCCAGCGTACACATGGAGTGCGTGACGTGCTCGATCGAGTCCGACTGGCCGTGCGCGTAATCGTACATGGGATAGATGCACCACATGTCGCCGGTGCGATGGTGCGTGGCATGCAGGATGCGGTACATCACCGGGTCGCGCATGTTCAGGTTGGGCGACGCCATGTCGATCTTGGCGCGCAACACGCGGCTGCCGTCGGGGAATTCGCCGCTTTTCATGCGCACGAAGAGGTCCAGGTTTTCTTCGATCGTCCGGTCGCGATAGGGCGAGTCTTTACCGGGCTCGGTAAGCGTGCCGCGATACTGGCGAATCTGGTCGGCCGAAAGATCGTCGACGTAGGCTTTGCCGGCCCTGATTAACTGCAACGCCCATTCGTAGAGCTGGCTGAAGTAGTCGGAGGCGAAGCAAAGACGCTCCCACTCGAAGCCGAGCCAGCGAATGTCTCGCTGGATCATGTCGACGTACTCCTGCTCTTCCTTCTCTGGGTTGGTGTCGTCGAAGCGCAGATTGGTCTTACCGCCAACTTCGTCGGCCAGCCCGAAATCGAGGCAGATGGCCTTGGCATGGCCGATGTGCAGGTAGCCGTTGGGCTCGGGCGGGAAGCGCGTCTGGATCACGGCGTCGCCGTAGGTTTTGTTCTGCACATCCTCGGCGATGATCTCGCGAAGAAAGTTGGAGGGAGCGTGAGTGTCGGTACTGGTCGCGTCAGGGCCTTCCGGATTTGCGTCTGTCATAGCTAGGGATCATTATTTCACTGGCGGGCGGTGCTTCCCAGATTCGGGAACCAGAGCTGGGCAAGCAGACTTCATCCACTAGTGGACCTGCGCCGCCCGCCTGGCAAGACAGCGGATGATTTATGATTCGGGCGACGGAGGTGCCGTCCATGCCCAGCCTCTTTGAAGGGCAAAACCTCTCTCGTTATCCCCTGAGACAGGCGCTATTCGATGAATACGGATTCCCAGATCGGCGAGTTACGAACATTGAAAAGATGACCCGGTTTAGGGTTGACATAAAGCAATCAGCTAAGGGAGCGGATGGGAATCCCCTTTCAAGCATCTGCACAATCTGGGTCAAAGTTGAGACCGAAGAGCAGATCACAGTTCTCCTGAGCGGAAGCCTGCCGCTTGACGGCGCGGTGAAAGTCTGGATTGATTCAATGGACCAATCAATCGTGAAGGAGAGCAAGGGGTCATTGAGTCTTTCGTTGCGTCCGGGAATTCAGGGAACGCTCGGGGGCCTCGCGATGGCCTTGCGGGCGAGGAATGGACGGAATCAGCCGCCATACACTGCGGCCTCACACCCGTTCAGCTCTCAGGAGACTGCCCAAGGTCTTGAAAAGTTGCAGACGGTCTTGGCCTCGTTGTGGAAATGACAGAGGACAAGGGGAGGACTTGTGATCCCAGTCAAGCTCTATATAGGCCTTTTTCTCGCGGCCGGCGGAATGTGTTTTGTCTTTGCCGTGGCGGCGGGACAGCCCAGCGGAATCCTGCTCGGACTATTCTTTCTTGGATGGGGCGCTGCTGTATGGTATCTGCGATATGGCAGAAATAGCACTCACAACAGTTCGTCGGGGCAGAACGTTTTAGCTCCAGGACCATCCTCCGGGAGCAAAGCAACTAGTGCATCGCAAAAACAATCCAATATTGCGCTGCAGCTGCTCCAGGAAGATCAAACTTACGAACACAGTCCCAGAATGGTGAAAGCAATTCCAGATTTAGCGCGTTCACTTTTAACCAGAGCCCGCGAAGAAGCTGCAGGTCTAAACGGCGCAGTCGGTTGGTACTCAGATTGCGTACTCGACTTGGAACTTACTGGGGCATTTCATCGAGCGTTGGCCTTCTGCCATGATGCCGCCCTCGCTTCCCTTTTCGTCGATGCGTTGCTATTTGATGCTACTGGGCACCAACCGACAGTGCCGGAAGACATAGACGTGATGGCTTGGCTAACACATCTCTACAGGGGCGTAGGCAAGTATGTCATCGCAAGGTCCACGTTGGCATTGCCTCCATCAGAACTTCCGCTCTGGGTCTTCGGTGCAGAGTATGCAGCAGCCGTAGGCTGCCCACTCGACCCAATCCGAATCCTCGAAGTCCGGCCGGCGGCGCTCCAGATTCGTGAGTTTGCATTTTCGAAAACCTCTTCAGGTTTGGTTGGGAACATAGTGGTTCACGAAGCTGCATATGTGAAGCCGACCTCTTTTCCTGGCTCTGAATATTTGATCCGCCCTGGGATGCAGAGCCCAAGCAAGTTCAAGGACCAGCCGGAAGAATACAAGGATCTTGTCCTGAACAGCCTGAAGAGAGTGGCCCAAGGGATACCAGTTCCAACAGATCCTCACCCCTAATCGACAAAAATCAACCTCATCGCAGCCGTTCTTCGGCCTGTTTGATGCGCTCGAGGCATACGTCGCGGCCCAGGACAACCAGCGTTTCAAAAAGCGGCGGCGCATTCTTGCGTCCGCATACGGCCACGCGAATGGGTTGAAAGGCCTGCCCGGCCTTTAATCCCAGCGAGGCCGCCATCTCTCGCAACGCCTTGTCGAGTGAATCGTGGTCGAAGGGTGTCGCGGCCAGCACCTGCTGTGCGGTTTCGAGCACGCGCCGGGCCATGGCTGCATCGCCTTTCTGCGGGATCAGCTCGGCGGGGTCGTAGGGCGCGAGCTGGTCGACAAAAAAGAAATCGGCCGCGGCAATAGCGTCGCGCAGCAGCTTGATGCGCTCGCGGATGAGCGGTGTGACGGCAAGCACCTTTTCGGGCGTGGGATGAAAACCGGCCTGCTCAAGAAACGGCTGGAGCAAGGGGGCAAGCTGCTCGACGGGTAAAGCGCGGATGTGTTCGGCATTAAGCCAGGCGGCCTTGGGGTCAAATGGATCGGATTCAGTAAAGTTGACCACCGCGTTGGCGCGGTTGACGCCCTCGAGCGTAAACGCTGCCCTCAGTTCGTCGAGGGTCATGAACTCACGGTCGTTTTTAGGCGACCAGCCGAGCAGGCAAAGGAAGTTCACGAAGGCTGCGGGGAGAAAGCCGGCATCGCGATAGGTGGTGACGCTGACAACGGGGCCATGCTTGCGCTTCGACAGCTTGGTGCCGTCGGGCGCCACCAGCAGCGGAAGATGCGCGAACTGCGGCAGCGGCGCGCCCAGGCCCTCGAAAATCAGCAGGTGCTTGAAGGTGTTGGTCAGGTGATCCTGGCCGCGAATGATGTGACTGATGCGCAGATCGGCGTCGTCGACGCACGAAGCCAGGTGATACGTCGGCATCCCATCAGACCGAAGCAACGCGAAATCCTCGACCTCGTCGGCCAGCTTCGTTTGCGGGCCGTAGACTCCATCGGCGAAGCGCAGGACCCGGCCCTCGCCGCGCGGCACGCGATAGCGCAGCGCGAAGGGCTCGCCCGCAGCGGCGCGGCGGTTGCTTTCTTCGCGCGAAAGCTCGCGCATACCGGGATTGCAGAGCCAGGCGCCCTGGGCGGATGACGGTCCTTCATCGGTGGCGTGAGCGGGCGTGAAGTCCCGGTAGGCCAGGCCCTTGGCGAAGATGGCTTCGGCCTGGCGCCGGTGCAGGTCGAGCCGTTTCGATTGCTTGTACTCCTCGTCCCAGTCGAGGCCCAGCCAGCGCAGCCCATCGAAGATCGATTGCACGCTGGCTTCGGTGTTGCGCTCCACGTCGGTGTCGTCGAGGCGCAGCACCATGGTCCCGTGGTCATGGCGGGCATAGAGCCAGTTGAAGATGAATGTCCGCGCGCTGCCCACATGCAAGAAGCCGGTCGGCGAGGGCGCAAACCGGACGCGAGGAGTTGGGGCGCCGGTGGCAGTCGAGTCTGACATCGTGTTTCTCTTCACGATGCTACAGCAAGGCTGCCCGCGCTCGTCTCACGACTGCGGCGGCAGCGGCGGCTGGGGCGGATAGGGCGGCGGGATCGGCGGCTGCTGCCATCCCACTTGCGGCGCCGGCACTACCTTCCACTCCGCAAAGGCCAGCACATAGAGCAGCACCAGCGTGCCCAGCGAGGGAACCAGGCACAGGAGCGAGAGCCACGGCGAAAAGCCGGCCTTCTTGAGGATGAACCAACACGGCACCATGACGACGGCGATCGCCACCAGGAAGATGATGGGGATCAACGCCATGAACATCATGACGATGTTCTTGGCCGTCTCCGTATCCATCTGGCCCTGCAAGAGGAAAATTGCCAATGCATGCATAGGAAACACTCCGGTAACGCGATTCGAGTTCCCTGCCAAGGTAATGCTAAACGCGTGAGGCCGCAATGGAAAACTGAAGGCCCGTCCCGCCTGAGAGCCGCGGAAGCAACGATCTCTAGGTGATGTCCTCAGTGTCGTACACCGGCGAAATGGTGCGCTTTTTGGGCACGCCGTGGACAGAGCTGAGCAGGTCTTCGACCACGTCCTCAAGCTGGCGCTGGCTCTCGATGACCGCGCTCATGCTCTTCGCCTCTTCGGGCTCCTGCACGCGCTCCACCAGCACCACGGCATGGCACTGGGCCACGCCATCCAGGTTCAGGCCTTCGGGGGTCTTGGCCTTGATGCTTACTTGGTCGATGGCAACGCCGAGAAGGTCGGCGACGTGGGCGCACATGTCGCCGGCGATGGGCGCGATTTTGGGCGCGCTGAGGATCAGCGTGGTGTCGACATTGGCGATGCGGAATCCCGCGTGTTGCAGCTCTTCGAGGGCCAGGTTGATGAAGATGGCCGAATCGGCGTCTATCCAGCGCGGATCGCCGGGCGGGAAAAAAGTGCCGATGTCGCCGGCGGCCACGGAGCCCAGGATGGCATCGGTGACGGCATGCAGCAACACGTCGCCGTCGGAGTGGCCGGCCAGGCCCTCGGGGTGGTCCAGCGTCATGCCGCCCAGGCGCAGGGGCACACCGGACTTGAATTCGTGCGAGTCGTAGCCAAATCCGATCCGTGTGTCCATGGTTACTGTGCCAGTTTCTCTTCAAATTGCCGGCACTTGCAAGCTTAATCCGTCTTCCAGTGAACGTCAGGTTCCTCGACCTGCAAGATCCTCATCTTGCGCGGGCAGCGCCGCCGCAGTCCGTCGCCTGGTCTTACCTGGAAATCGAAAACGTGCCGACGCATTCCATTTCGCCAGAGCCATCTGTGTAGACCTTGCCGGTACAAGCGCCATTCCCCTTGACGGATCTGTATCTTCCAGTGCCGCCTTCGAGATTCCAGCGTTCCGAGAAAGGCCTGGTGATGTCCGTTGGGAAGGAGCCCTCGTATGAGTAATACACCATGTCTCCGTTTTTCATGGTGACATTCATGCGGCCATGAACGCTCACAGATGCACTCCGCATCTCCTGAAATTCCGTGTAGACGCTCTCGCCTTCAGGAAAACCTGCGCTGCTTGCGATCGATTTGCAATCGCCCTGGATGATCGTAAAGTTATGATTTGGCGCGTCGCCTACGGCCAAGGTGTGCACAGCCGATGGACTCGGGCAGCGCCATTTCGTGTCGACCCCGTTCTGAGCCGGCGCAGAAGAAGCAAACAAGAGCAGCGCATATACAACCCAAATGGTCTTCCTCATCCGGGTTCCTTCCTTGTCATCGGGTTGCCAGGCCCGCTTGAGGTGATCCAACTCAACGCGCCCGCTGCCGCAAATAGAACTCCGCCAGTTCCAGGTCGCCGGGCTGGGTAATCTTCAGATTGACCTGAGAACCGTGCACAACGGCTACGGGAATTCCCGCGCGCTCCATCAACGAAGCCTCGTCGGTGGCCAAGAACCCGTCAGCGGCGGCCTCGGCGAAGGCGCGTTTGAGCAGCCCGTAGCGGAAGCCCTGCGGCGTCTGCGCCTGCACCACAAACTCGCGCGGGATGGTGGCCGTGATCAGCGCTCCGTGCGCGGTCCGTTCCACCTGCTTGATGGTGTCCACGGCGGGCAAGCCTACGATGGCTGCCCCATATTCGGCCACGGCGTCGATGGTGCGCTCGATGGTGGCAGCATCGATGAGTGGCCGCACCGCGTCGTGCACCAGGACCAGGTCGTCCGGCTCGGCGGGCACGACAGCCAGCGCGTTGGCCACCGATTCCTGGCGCTTTTCGCCGCCTTCTACCACGTGCACGCGCCCCGCAAACCCATACTCCGCCACCTGCGCTTCCACGCGCTCCATCTCCGGCCTGCGCGCAGCCACATAAATCGACGTAACCCGCGCTACCGCGGCAAAGGCACGCAGCGAATGAATGAGGATGGGAACTCCGTCCAGATCGAGAAACTGCTTGGGCTGAGGGCCAGCCATCCGGGTCCCCAGCCCGGCAGCAGGAAGAATGACAAACACCCGCATGGCTCTGCGAGTATAGCACCACGTCAGCCGCCAGCTATCAGCTTTGAGCTTTCAGCTATCAGAGGTCAACAGTTGGCTGCCGCTATTTCACCGATCGACTTCCCGCGACGACACGTAACACAGAATTGCTCAGCAGCTTTTCGGGTGTGTCGCGGCGCACAGCAACCACGAGGGTGATTTTCTACACTACAGCGCAGGTGAGATCGTTAACCGATGCCGAGGACTGCAATCACGGTGAATTCGCAAGGCGATGGGCTTTGGAGGAAAGGGTCGAAACTAGCGGCACTGCTTGGAATGGCTGCCATAGTTCTCTCGTGCTCGAGCGGTCATCCTTATGCGCCATCCACAGCGCCTGTATTGCAGCCGAAGTGCTGGATCGATTCCGATCACGGAGGCACTGATATCAACGGCCGACCTCTTACGCTCCAAGCCGCGGTCTCGGGGTTCCCCAAGGGCGCTAAGCTCACATTTACCTGGACAAGGAGTGATAACCCGCGACGTAAGGCCACAGGGCGCGAATACACCGTGACGGATAAGGGATGCTCCCCTCTCGCGGAAAACCCTTGCTTTCGGGCTATCGTCGTCCAGCTCCTTGTAACTGGGAGTGACGGTAGCCGGGCTACATGCCATATGGAAATCCGGTGAATCCCAGTTCGATCCAAGCTGCGACGATCGCGGTTGTGCGCGGGGACTGAAGGCTGAGAGCTGAAAGCTGAAGGCTCTGGTACGCGCTATCATCCTCTCGTGCCCCGTACGTCCAAGCCGAAGTCGGCTCTCAATTCAGGCCTGCCGCTCGACACCGCGCTGCTCAAGCCCGGCATGCGTCTGGCCGTCGCCGTCTCGGGGGGCGCGGATTCAGTGGCGCTGCTGCGCATGCTCGCAGCTCGCTGGGAGTTGGGCCTTGTGCTTCACGTGGCGCACCTGCACCATGGCCTGCGCGGGGCTGAGGCTGACGAGGATCTGCAATTCTGCCGCGAACTCGCCGCCAGGCTGGGCTTGCCTTTTCACGTGGCGCGCGTGGACACGGCCGCCGAGGCGCGAGCCAGTCCTGCGACGGGTAAGCCCGCCGAGACCATCGAAGAGGCGGCGCGGCGCTTGCGGTACTCCTGGTTTCGCACGCTGATGTCCAAAAGTCTGCCCCGCACTGTGGCGCTCGATGCAGTGGCTACGGCGCATACGCTCGACGACCAGGCGGAAACCGTGCTGGCCAAATTCCTGCGGGGCGCGTGGACCGAGGGCCTGGCAGGAATCAGTCCCAGGCTTGAATGCCCGGAGGGCACGATTGTCCGGCCGCTGCTGGCCGCCTCGCGCGCCGAAATTGAGGCTTATCTGCGCGCCCTGGGCCAGAACTGGCGCGAGGACAGTTCGAATCGTCATTTGAGCTTCACGCGCAACCGCATCCGCCACGAGTTGCTGCCTCTGCTGGAAGGCTGGAATCCGCGCCTGCGCGAGCACCTGGCGCAGATGGCCGATCTGGCGCGCGGCGAAGAAGCATGGTGGCAGGCGGAGCTGGCGCGGTTGGCCCCGCAGTTGCTGTTGCCGGGGCGTCCCGTACGCGGCGGCGGCCGCGCGGCCGGCGCAGGGCTCGACGCCGGCCTGGCCATTGAGGTTACGCGCCTGGGTCCGTTCGCGCCGGCACTACAGCGGCGCCTGTTGCGCCTTGCCGCAGAGAAGCTTGGCGCGGTGCTCGATTTCGCCCAAACCGAAGCTCTGCGCTCGTTGGCGCTCTGCGGGCATGCAGGACAAAAGCTGGCGCTGCCGCAGGGTTTGCACGCCGAGCGCACGGCGCGGGAGTTGAGGCTTTCGCCTGCCCCGAAAGTTGGCCCCGATGGCGAAGGCGCGCAAGCGCCACCGCAGGAGTACCGGGTGGAAATTCCCGGGGAGATTGACGCTCCCGCCTTCGGCCTGCGCTGCCGCATCGAAGTCTCCAACGCAGCGCTACCCGGCGGCAGCCTGAATGGTGGCACCGGCGCGCTTCCGAAAGCGGCCACCCTGCGCAACTGGAAGCCCGGCGACCGAGTGAGACTGCGCCACTCGGGCATGCCGCGCAAAGTTAAGGAAGTGCTCGAGCGTCTACGAGTTACGGGTACCAGCCGGGCCAAATGGCCGGTCCTCGAGGTGGATGGCCGCATCGTCTGGATGCGCGGTGTGGAGCTCGAACGGGAAATGGGCCTCTCGATTGCCGTAGAATTCATCGGCGCGCCGGGCGTTTCGCTGCCCGGGGAATGAAAGAACCCGAAACGGTTAATGCCCGGGATTCTTCCTCTTTCGCGTCATTGGAATCCCCCCAACTTCCCCGGCCCTGGGAGTACAATCTGGATACTGCTTCCTCAGGCGCCTTGCGAGGGTGAGGCCGCCAGGGGTTGGTGTATCTTTTGCCACTTTACCCCGTTGACGGGCGTCTAAAAAGGTGGCTTTGCCGGAGACGGACGGCGGGGGGGCGAGGCTCTCAGTTCTGCCTCACCGCGTAAAAGGAGTTGTCGGTGAACTCGAGCATAAAAACCATCCTGTTCTGGGTGTTCATTCTGGCCTGCCTCATGGTTCTTTGGACCGTGGTGCAGAAGAGCGCGATCGCGGGCAAGGAAGTGGAGTACTCCTACTCCGACCTGTACGACAAGGTGCAATCCAGCCAGGTGCAGGACGCTACCATCCAGGGCGACGAGCTGAAAGGTCATCTGAAGTCCTCGCCCAAGGAAGAGTTCCACACCACGCTGCCCAGCAACTATGACGATCTGATGAAGGCGATGATCGCCGCCAAGGTGAGCTTCTCCATCAAGGAGCCCCAGAGCAACGTCCTCATTCCTCTGCTCCTGAACGTGGGCCCCTTCGTTCTGCTCATTGCCGTGTGGTTCTTCATGCTGCGGCAGATGCAATCGGGCGGCAACAAGGCGCTGTCATTCGGCAAAAGCCGCGCGCGCCTGCTCTCCATGCAGCAGAAGAAGGTTACGTTCAAAGACGTGGCGGGAGTCGACGAAGCCAAGGAAGAGCTGAAGGAGATCATCGAGTACCTGCGCGAGCCGCAGAAGTTCCAGAAGCTGGGCGGCCGCATTCCCAAGGGCGTCCTGCTGGTGGGCCCTCCGGGAACCGGTAAGACGCTGCTGGCACGCGCCGTGGCCGGCGAAGCCAACGTGCCCTTCTTCTCCATCTCCGGCTCCGACTTTGTTGAGATGTTCGTGGGCGTGGGCGCAAGCCGCGTGCGCGACCTTTTCGAGCAGGGCAAAAAGAACGCTCCCTGCATCATCTTCATCGACGAAATCGACGCTGTGGGCCGTCATCGCGGCGCCGGCCTGGGCGGCGGGCACGACGAACGTGAACAGACGCTCAACCAGTTGCTCGTGGAGATGGACGGCTTTGAGTCCAACGACGGCGTCATCCTTGTAGCGGCCACCAACCGTCCCGACGTGCTTGATCCCGCGCTGCTGCGCCCCGGCCGCTTCGACCGCCGCGTGGTGGTGGGCCTGCCTGACGTGCGTGGGCGCGAGGAAGTGCTCAAGGTCCACGTCAAGAAAGTTCCGGTCAGCGACGATACCAACCTGAACGTGCTGGCGCGCGGAACACCGGGCTTCAGCGGCGCCGACCTGGCCAACATGGTGAACGAGGCCGCGCTCAATGCGGCGCGCATGAACCGCAAGCAAGTCACCATGTACGACTTCGAACTGGCCAAGGACAAGGTGCTGATGGGCGCTGAGCGCAAGTCCATGCTCTTGACCGACGAGGAGAAGCGTGTCACCGCCTATCACGAGGCCGGCCATGCGCTTGTGTCGTTCATGCGCGAGCACTCTGACCCCGTGCACAAGGTCACCATCATTCCACGCGGCATGGCGCTGGGTGTCACGGTCTATCTGCCCGACGACCGCCACAACTACACCCGCGAATACCTCGAAACACGGCTGGCAACGGCCTATGGCGGACGCGTGGCTGAGGAGATCTTCCTGAGCCAGATGTCGACGGGTGCGGGCAGCGACATTGAAAGCGCTACCGACCTGGCGCGGCGCATGGTGTGCGAGTACGGCATGAGTCGCCTGGGCCCGCTCACCTTCGGCAAGAAGGAGGAGCAGATCTTCCTGGGCCGCGAAATCGCGCAGCACCGCGACTTCAGCGAGGAGACGGCGCGCCAGATCGACCTGGAAGTGCGGCGCCTCATCGACGAAGCCTATCAATCCGCGCACTCCATCCTCGAGGCGAACAAGGACGCCATGCACCGCATCGCTGCGGCTTTGCTGGAGCGCGAGACCATCGACGCCGAAGAACTGCGGCTGCTCATCGAAGGCAAGGAACTGCCTCCGCTGCGCTCCTCGCTGGCTACTCCCAGTGATCGCGACGGCGGCGTGCAGCAGGTGCTCAAGCCCGAGAGCCGCGGTGGCTCCGGTCTGCCCGAGGGATCGCCCTCGCCGGCGTAAAAAGCGCGCAATGGGAATTGGGGAACTGGAATAGAAAAAGGGCTGCTCGGAAGAGCAGCCCTTTTTGTGTGCAAGAAACTTCCCCTGGTGATTGAACCGTCTGGTCATCTCCTCCGACATAATGGTTGAACACACATGGAAAGCCTGAGCCGAGCGCAGTACGCGTGGATCGCGCTTCGATGCCAATCCGGTGAAGCGGGCGCATTCGAAGACCTGATGGCCGTGATGGAGCGGCCGCTATTCTGTTACGCGCTCACCCTGACGGGAAGCGAGGATGGCGCACTCGATGTTCTGCAAGAGGTGTGGCTCAGGGCTTTTCGCGGCATTCGCAAGCTGAAGGATCCCGGCGCACTGCGGCCGTGGCTTTACTCGATCACGCACGGCATCGCAATCGACGGCATTCGGCGGAATGTTGCGCGCGAACATGCAGAGGCTGCGCATTCTGACGAGTTCGAAGAGGCCGAAGAGCCGTCATTCGCCAATGCCGATGCCGCCGCTATCTACGAAGCTCTCAGCCGGATCGACGCCAAACATCGCGAGGTTTTGGCTCTTCATTTTCTCGACGACTTGTCGCTGACCGAAATCGCAGCCGTCATCGGCTGCTCTGAAGGCACTGTCAAGTCCCGCATGCATTACGCCAAGCGCGCAATGAAAAAGAACCTTGAAGGAGTGCACCATGGAACAAGGAAGTGACAATCTGCGCGAGCGCTTGCTCGCACGTCTGCCCCAGCCGGCGAATTATGCGGCGTATCGGGAGGGTGTGGCTGCCAAGCTTTCCAGGCACGAGAAGCGGCTGCGCTTCGATCGCTGGGCAACGGTTTTCGTCTGGCTCTTTGCCGTCGCCTTCCTTCTGCTGATCTCAGTGTGGCGCGGAGAAAACTGGATGGCGACGGTTCACGGGCGAGCGGCAGTTTTCTTCTGCATCGTCCTTTTCATTTTCGGGTTGGCGCAGGTTTTGGGGCATGCCATCAGCCGTAGCCATTTTGACCTGCTGAAAGAAATCAAACAGCTCCAGTTGCAGGTGCTCGAGTTGCAGGCCTCGCTCAATAGGACCGGCGAGAACCAATCCTGACCCCGGTGGGGGGCGGCCGCTCACACCTCACGAGCCGCGAATCCACGGCTCGTGTATACTTCCCCCGCACACAGGAATCCGCTCGCTTGTGCGCCAAGAGTAGCGTCCGGATCCGTTTGTTCCCTCAAAGATCACGTAGGAGCACTCCGCATGCACGCGGCTACACGGCGTCTTTTCGTTTTCCTATCCTCTGTTGCAATTCCGTTTTTCCTGCTGGCAGCCGCAGCGCACGCTGCGCCGGTCTTGATGATCTCCATCGACGGCCTCAAGCCCGAGTACATTACTCACGCCGACGAGCACGGCATGAAGATTCCCTACCTGCGCACGCTGCTTGCGAACGGCACTTACGCCGAGGGCGTGGTGGGCGTCTGGCCCACCGTCACCTATCCCAGCCACGCCACGCTGGTGACGGGCGTGTGGCCCGCCGAGCACGGCATTTACGCCAACCTCGCCTTCGATCCCTTCCAGCGTTTCGCCGGCGCGTGGAACTGGTACGCATCCCAGATTCGCGTGCCCACGCTGTGGCAGGCCGCGCATAAGGCCGGCTTGCGCACGGCCAGCGTCGGTTGGCCTGTGAGCGTGAATGCCGAGGGCGTGGATTACCTGATTCCCGAATACTGGCGCGGTACGAACGCTGACAGCTCGGCAAATCCCGACGACCAGCTGCTGATGGCAGCCCTCGCACATCCCGACACGCTGTTCGAGCAACTGAAGGCCGCGGCAGGCCCCTACATGAACGGCAACGACACCAGCATCGCCGGCGACGAAATGAAAACCCGCTATACGCTCGAGATTCTGCGCCGCTACAAGCCTGCGTTCCTCACCCTGCATCTGAGTTCGCTCGATCACGCGCAGCACGAGCACGCGCCTTTCAGCGTCGCGGCCGATGCCGATCTCGAGGCCCTCGATGGTATGGTGGCCCGGCTGGCGCGGCAGGAGTTCGCCAACAATCCCGCAGCCGTGTTGGTGATCGTCTCTGACCACGGCTTCATGAACATCACGCACTATGTGAATTTGGCGTTTGCGTTCCTAAAGGCAGGGTTCATTCAGGCTACTTTGAGCCCCGGGACACATGCCCCTTACGTGGCTTCATGGAAGGCAGAACCGTGGGGTGCGGGCGGCATGGCAGCCATCATGCTCCAGGATCCCAGCGATCACGCGACGGAGCAGCAGGTGAGCTCATTCCTCGCAAAGCTTGCGGCGGACCCCGACAGCGGCGTTGCGCAGGTGCTCGATCGGCAAGAAATCGCCAGGCGCGGCGCTTTCCCTGATGCGGCGTTTCTGGTCGTTTTCAAGCCTGGCTACTACTTCGGCACGGACACGACCGGCGCGCTTGTCACCCCCGTGCCCGGCACGCAGGGGTCGCATGGCTTCTCGCCGGAATATCCCGAGATGCGCGCATCTTTCTTTGCTTTGGGGGCGGGCATCGCGCACCATCGCGACCTGGGCGTGGTCGACATGCGCCAGATTGCGCCTACAGTGGCGCGCATTCTGCGCGTGCCCATGCCCACGGCAAAAGCTGACCCGCTCCACGTCGCGCCTTGACGCGCCGTCCACCGAGCCCTGAAAACGCAAACGGCCATTCCTCTAAGGAATCGCCGTTTGCTTGCTCACTTGTTCCCTAGTTCCCTTGTTCCCTGTCTTTAGAAAATGCGGTACGCGATCCCCACGCTGCCGCCGTAAGGGTTAAGCGTGGGATTCACGTTCCACCACTCGTATTCGAAGTCAACGCAGCGCAACGTGAAACGGCGGTTCAGGTGGTAATCCAGGCCACCGCCGTAGGCCGCCGCGAGGGTGTTGCCGGTAAGGAAGCTGCCCGTACCCAACCCCACCAGCACCTTGCCATAGGGAACGAGTCCGTGGAACTCCCACGGGGCAACGCGTGGCCCGATCAGGTAGTTATCCTCGTTGATGCCGCGGTATTGGTTAAAGCGCAGCCAATGACCCTCGCCTTCGATTTGCACCCAGCGATTGAGGCGCACATCGAAAAAGGCGCCCACGCCATAAAGGCGATTGGGACTGGTTTGCGCAATGAACTCGTCCGCGTAATCAGGCTGATACATGGATCCCAACGCGCCGGCCTGGAGCCTGAACGGGCTCCCCACCGCTGCAGGGACCACTTGCGCGCGTGCGGAAGCATTCGCCCCGAAAATCACGGCGCAGAAAAATGCAAAAAGGAATCGTCTCATGGGCACGACGCACATCCTCTTCCGATGCATGTTTCACCAAGGGAAGATGCAAGTGAAACAAAAAACCGAGCCAGGTTGTGGGCGCTGCCTTTGAAGGCAGCGCCCAGGGCCCCTCCCGGCTAAGTAATTCTAATCTATTCGGATTGAGGGTTTTGTGCGGTTGTGGTTTGCTGGTCCAGCGAGGACGGAACTGCGCTGCTGGCCGGAGGCGGTTGCGGCGGAGGAGGCGTAACCCCTGCCGCCGGTGGAGCGGGCGCTGCGCCGGTGGCCGGAGGTGTTGCCGCCGGCGGCGCGTTGTCAGGAGCTGCCGCCGGCTGATCGGTGGCTGAGGGCGCCACCGCAGGAGCCGCGGCTGGAGCCGGAACCGGTGTTACGCTCGCCTCTTCGTAGCGCTGCAGCTTGTAGAAGATCGGTGTCACCTCGAACGGCATCTTGTCGCGGGCGTTCATGGGCAAATACCGCTTGGCGTTTAGCATGTGCACTTTGTCGTCCCACGGATCCGTCTTCAGCCAGCTGCCCAGCGGCAGTGCCGCCTGCTGCGTCGGATCGTCCCAGTTGATCTTGGGCGCCATGTGCGCAAGCTCGGCCAGCCACGGCGTGCCGTCGGGCTTGAGCATGGAGTCACCCAGCTTGGGCGTATTCAGCGCCTTCAGGGCACCGCCGCGATCGGCAAGCTGCTCGAAGTAGAGTCCGGCATTGGGCAGCTTGTCCTTGTACATCGACGCTTGCAGGTACTCCATCGCCTTCTTCGAGGCCGTTCCGTTGTCCACATCCGAGTGGTTCATGTTGATCTGGCGGAATGTGGACTCGTCGGGAAAGAGCAGGCGGTCGTTGAAGGCATAGCGCGTGTCGATGTGATGGCCCATGGCGATGTGCGCCAGCTCCAGCGACAGCACAGAGGCAATCGCTTCTTCGTTCGGCAGGCTGTCCAAAAGTCCCTTGCTCACCAGGATGGTGTTGCCCACGGTGGTGGCTTCGATGGTGTCGGTCAACAGCACGCGGCAATGGATGGGATCGGTGAAGGCCAGGTTGTTGGGCACGATCAAGTTGATCACGATCTGGCCCAGAACCTTGTCTTCATAGCCGCCTGGATCCAGAGGCGCCACCAGCCCGGCTTCCACAAGCCGGTCGATGACGTTGTTCTCGGCCTGCATAATCCAGAGACGCGAAGCCTGCAGCGGACCCACATCCTGCGAGTCGTCGCTCTTGTCTACTGCGTCATCCACCTTCACGCTCACGTTCTCGCTGTTGCGCGTGGGTAGCTTGAGCGAGTAGCCCCAGAAGTGCGTCTGCGCCTTCAGCCCCACGGAACGGTCGCCCTCGGTGCGCTGCGTTTCCTCCACGTAAACGGCCACCGGCAGCCAGATTCCCGGCTGCACGTTCATCCGCCAGCTGTCAAAGTGGAAAAAGTACTTCGACGCATCCTCGCTGCTGGGGCCCGTGTAGGTGCCGTTGAAACGCACCACGGTGCCGCCCTCATCCTCCACCCAGATGCGCCCGTAGAACCGCCCCATGCCCTTCACTTCCGGCCGCGGATGCACGTCGAAGACCCAGGTGCGTACCGTGCCCAGAAACTCGCGGCGCACAAAACTGAAGGTGTAGTGCTGCTGGTCAAAGCCCGACGGGTCGAGGAACATCATTTCCATGAAGCCGTTGGGCATATACGTGAAGTGCGTGTCCAGGCCCAGCGCATGGGTCAGCCCTGAGATGGCCTCCAGCGAGCCATGGAAGAAGCCGCGCCTGACATCCTCTTTGGGCACGTAGGTCTTGTCGAAAAATCCCTTGCCGAAATCCACACGGCTCAGCATGTAGTGATCGGCCATAGGCACTTCGTAAAGCTTCACGTCCGGCTTGGTGTCCTGAATGTAGGTCTCCACCAGCGGCGTGCGTTGCTGGATGTTCTTGATCAGCACCTTTTCCTGGGTGATGGCCTTTTGCACCAGGGCCAGCTGCTCAGGGGTGAGTTGGCGCGCTTGTTCGTACTTGGGCTCCTTCTTCGCGTACGCGCTGGCCACGCCCATAGTCAAAATCAGGAAGGTTACGGCAAAACCAGTGATCTTCCGTCCTGCGGGCTTCCCATGGCGCCGCACCTCAGAGTCGCGCTGACTTGAAAACTGCGGCAGGGGGATATGGAATCCCTGGTTTTGAAATAGGGGGATCTTCCGAAACGTCATGTGCGACTCCTCGTTGAACACTCTGCGGCTTGCCTCTTCCTCGTCACGTCTCTTTGAGCGTGCGCACCCGATTTGGCCCGTGTTCTTCTCGATTCAAAGTTGATGCTACCCCAATTGAAGCTTGCTCCTACCGCCGTTACGCCAATTGGAACGTAATGGTTATCCGCGTCGTTACGTCTACCGGATGACCGTTGCTGGTCGCCGGACGGAAGCGAATCTGTTCGGCTACGCGACGGGCTTCCTCGTCAAGTCCATGGCCCAGCCCATGCACCACGCCGTGAACCACCACCTGCCCGGTGGCCAGAAATGTCACGCTCAGGACCACATCCCCCTCGACGTGCAGCTGCTTGGCTTCGCTCGTATATTGCACCGGAGGTTTGGAAAGCACTTCCACTTCGGTGGCGCGCATCGGCTCGTTCATCACTCTGGGAGCCGCCACTGCAGCCGTGGCCTGGGGAATCCCCGCTGAGCCCACTCTGCCGCTGTAGTTCGCCGGACCGGTGCCGGTCGCCCCGGGCATGCCCGCCGAGGCCACCTTGCCCACCACCCCATTGTTGGTGCCGTACTTGGTGCCGTTGCCGAGACCTGTCGATCCCACCACGCCGTGCGGCGCGACGGCCGGACCCTGCATGCCACCGTAAGGATTGCCAATCGCCGCTACCGTTGCGGGACGTGTTGCGTTGGGATTAGGCGTGACGCCAAAGGTCTGGCCCAGATGCACCGGCGCCGTCGAGGGCTTTACCTCAGGGTTCTGCGCCGGCATGGCAGCGGTCAATGCCGCCTTCGGTTGCGGAGCCAGCGTCACTACCTGCGGCTTGGGAGCCACCACCGGCATGTTCACCTTGGCTTCCAACTGCACCGGCTTCGGCTCCGGCTTGGGCTTGGGCAATTCGATTTTCTTCTCCTCAAGCTGCAGTTCCAGCTTGGGCTGCTCCGGCGGAGGCGGAAGCTGCGGCGGGGGCGGTTGCTTTACCTTCACCGGCGGCGGAGGATTGTTGGGTACGATCAACTCCGTCATCTCGTAGTGCTGCTCGATCACGTGCTTGGCAGTCATGCCCACGATGATGATCGTGGTCGCCACCAGCAGGTTCACGCTCGAACTCACCACGAAAGGAAGGGCGCGGCCTTCCGGTTCGGGGAGCAATCCAAAATTGGTCCGTCCAGGCGTGTAACTCGTCGGCATTTCCTCAACCTCACGTCCGGCCTGCGCCGGCACTGAATCTCAAGGACCTTCTTCCTACTCTCGTCCAGACCGGGGGCGGCATTGCGCCAGCCAACAGAATCTGTGCACTCTTGTTTTTTTCCAATCGCCGTGCTGTGCGGTGAGTGCTGCCGCTGCATGGCGTCGTCCGGCTCCTCGTACTTTCTGGCCAGCGACTTACTTCACGTTCAACCTTCGGCCAAATCCGGCGATCCGATCTGTTTCAGACGGAGATTCCGTGCAGATGGAGGGGGAGTGCCAGTATATGGTCTTTCCAATCCGACGCCGATAACCCGAATTGTGTATCGACAACGGGGAAAATCTTGAGAGAGGGATGCTGCCGCTTGTACGCTTCGCCGGACCTGCAACCAGCTTGGCGCAACCTTGTGCCTGTGGACACCACGTCCCTCCGCTAACTTACGATCCAAGGCACCTGTTTGGGAACCGTGCGCACCGTTCGCGCCGGTGGGAGCGTGCTGCCGGATGGCAAATTCGGGGGCGAAATACCCCCGCACGGCACCAGGTTAGCGACGCCGTGCGTTCGCTCCCGCGATAGGCGTAGCCCACGGGGAGGAACTTGGCCCTGCGACTCGGGTGGCCGCTCTTCTTATAGACTCAAGGTACCGCAAACTGTCGTGGAAAGGTAATCTTTTTTGTGAAGATATTCGTGACCGGCGGCGCGGGTTACATTGGTGGGACCGTCGCCACACTGCTGACCGAAAGAGGGCACGAAGCCGTCGTTTTCGACAATTTGAGTCACAGCCGCCGCGATTTGCTCCCGCTCGGGGTCGAGTTCATTCCCGGCGAACTCGTTGACAGGCAGGCTCTTGAGGGAATTTTCAAGGGCGCTCGCGATGCCCATCGTCCCTTCGATGGCGTGCTCCATTTCGCCGCGCTTATTGAGGCGGGCGAGTCGATGCTGCGGCCCGAAATCTACTTCCGCAACAACACTGCCGGTACCCTTTCTCTGCTTGAGGCCATGCTGGCCTGCGGGCCTCGCCGCTTCGTGTTCTCCTCCACAGCGGCCGTCTACGGCGAACCGGAATCCATTCCAATTCAAGAAGATGCACCCCTCGCCCCCACCAATCCCTACGGCCAGTCCAAGCTGCTGGTCGAGCAGATGCTCGCCTGGTTCAATCGCATTCATGGCCTCAATTACGCTTCTCTGCGTTACTTCAATGTGGCGGGCGCTCCCGAGCGACCCCAGGGCGTAACCCGCGGCGAAGCGCACGAGCCGGAATCGCATTTGATCCCCCTCATTCTCGATGTCGCCCTCGGACGGCGCCCTTCGATTCGCATCTACGGCGACGACTATCCCACCCCCGACGGGACCTGCATCCGCGACTACATCCACGTCTCTGACCTGGCCGACGCGCACCTGCTGGCACTCGCCCGCCTAGGCCTGGAAAATGAAAATCTGCCGCCCCTCATCTACAACCTTGGTAATGGCCATGGTTTCAGTGTGCGGGACGTCGTATCATCCGCTCGCCGCGTAACCGGCCACCCCATTCCCGAAGTAATCGAAGCGCGCCGGCCCGGCGATCCCGCCGTTCTGGTCGCCAGTTCTGCCAGGGCCATGCGCGAGCTGGGATGGAGCCCGCGCTACACCGCACTCGACGACATTGTGCGCACCGCTTGGCTCTGGCATCAAAAGCGCTATTGCAATTCCTGAGCTGGCAGTGAAATTTCCGCAGTGCGCGTGGTGATACATTCACCCTGGAGTCGCGAGTTGCAGCCCATCTACTTGCTATCGACAGGTGGAACCATTGAGAAGGTTTACTCCGAGCAGAGCGGCGTGGTGGAAAACCGCATTGCCAAGCTCGACCGTTATCTGCGCATGCTGCGGCTGCCCGACGCCGAAATCCGAACCATCAACCTCATGAACAAAGACAGCCTCGAGATGACAGACGCGGATCGAGCCGAGGTCCGTGATCGTGTCACCGAGATTCTTCCCGAAGGCGCGCCCATCGTCATCTCGCACGGCACCGACACCATGGTCGAAACCGGCTTGTTTCTGGAGCGCGCGTTTCCTGAACTGAAGGCGCCCATCGTCCTTACCGGAGCCATGACGCCGCTGGGATTCGAAGGCAGCGACGGCTTACAGAATCTGACCGAGAGTCTGCTCGCGGCGCGACTGCTCTCGCCCGGAGTCTTTGTCGTCATGCACGGGCAGGTCTTTCCCGTCAGCCACGCCCGCAAGGATAAGGACAAGGCCACGTTTGTATGGACCTGAGCCCGCCACGGCATAGCCGGAAATTTGCAACCTCACGCCCCTCTGAGCATCGAATCGTGTGGCATGTGAAGACTGAATTGCGAGGCCGAAATGGCTGACAAGAACCGAAGGAGCTTCTTCCGCGCGTTTCTTGACTTCTTCACGCTTTTCAGCGGAATTTCAACCGCGTCGGGGCTGGCGCGCACGCAGGGCCGCCGACCGAGCACGCGCGGCATCTTTCTCTTCCGTAGCCGGTAGGCCCTGGTCCCTGTTCCCTATTCCCTGTTCTCTGTATCATCGAGCCATGCCCATCACGCGCCAGCAGGCCCTCGACTACTTCCGCTCGCCCGACCTGATTGGACTGGGTTTCGAGGCCGATGCGGTGCGCCGGCGCCTGCATCCCGAAGGCGTGGTCTCCTACATCATCGATCGCAACATCAACTACACCAACTACTGCACCGAGTACTGCACCTTCTGCGCCTTTTACCGCCCGCTGCCGCGCCCCGGCAAACCCGATCCGCGCAGCGACGAAGGCTACATCCTCGACTTCGAGACGATTTACGAAAAAATCGCCGAGACCCTCGCGATGGGCGGCACCGGCGTGCTGATGCAGGGCGGCATCCATCCCGATCTCAGGATCGACTGGTTCGAGCGCCTCTTTCGCGGCATCAAGCAGCACTTTCCGCAGATCTGGCTGCACTGCCTGTCGGCGTCTGAAGTTCTTGCCATTGCCGAATACTCCGGTCTCGACCTGCGCACCACCATCGCGCGCCTGCGCGACGCTGGCCTCGACTCCATTCCCGGCGGCGGCGCGGAGATTCTCGACGACGAGGTGCGGCATCGCATCGCACGCCTCAAGTGCGACACCAACGATTGGGTCGCTGTGCATCGCACGGCGCATCAACTCGGCATGCGCACCACGGCCACCATGATGTTTGGCGTGGGCGAGAGCTTCGACCAGCGCGTCAACCACTTCGAAGTCGTGCGCCGCCTGCAGGAAGAGACCGGCGGATTCACGGCCTTCATTCCCTGGAGCTTCCAGCCCAAACACACCGCGCTGGGCGGACGCGGCTGGGATGAAGCAACTTCAGTCGAATATTTGAAAGTCCTCGCCATCGCGCGCCTCTATCTCGACAACATCGAGAACGTGCAGGCCAGTTGGGTGACGCAGGGATTGAAGGTGCTCGAGCTCGGCCTGCACTTCGGCGGCAACGACGTAGGTTCGGTGATGCTGGAAGAAAACGTGGTGAAGGCGGCGGGCACCTCGAACTGCACCACAGAGGAAGAGCTGCGCCGCATCATCCGCGACGCCGGCTTCAAGCCCGTGCAGCGGGACACGCTGTACCGGACGATGTTTTTGAACTAGTCTCCTGAGTCATAAATAGCTTGCATATATGATGGTGGTGTTCTACGGTGAGGTATGGAACCTCATCGAGGACGTCCGAAGAAGCATGAGTTGGTTGTGAGCCCGGCACAAAGAATGGAGTTAGAACGTATTGCGCGGCAGTCGCGCAGTGCCAGATCGGCGGCATTTCGCGCCCGGATCGTTCTGGAGTGCGCCGGTGGATCGAGCAACGCCGCAGTAGCGGCGAAGCTGCACTCGACCGGTTTCACGGTGGGTCTGTGGCGCAACCGTTTCATCGCCGAAGGGATTGCCGGGCTAGGGGATGAACCGCGCCCTGGAGCACCGCGCGAGATTGGAGACGAGAAGATCGAACGGGTAGTGCGACTGACGCTGGAGAAGACCCCGAAGGGCGCTACCCACTGGTCCAGCCGTATGCTTGCGGCCAAGACTGGCTTAAGCCAGTCCTCCATCAGTCGCATCTGGCGGGCCTTCGGGCTGAAGCCGCATCGTACAGAGGGTTTCCAGCTTTCGAGCGATCCATTGCTGATTGATAAAGTGCGGGATATTGTCGGACTGTATCTCGATCCACCACATCATGCGCTGGTTTTATGCGTGGATGAAAAGTCGCAGATTCAGGCTTTGAGCCGTACACAGCCGGTGCTGCCCATGCGTGTCGGGCAGTTGGAACGACGCACCCACGACTACAAAAGACATGGCGTCACCAGCCTGTTCGCCGCTCTCGATATCGCCACTGGCAATGTCCTCGGCAAGTGCTATCGACGCCATCGTTCGATCGAGTTCCTGGATTTTCTGAAGAAGATCGATACTGCGGTTCCTGCCGATCTGGATATCCACTTGGTGCTGGATAACTACGGCACTCACAAAACGGCTCTGATTCGGCGCTGGCTGCACAAACGGACAAGATACCATCTGCACTTTACTCCCACACACGCCTCATGGCTCAACCAGGTAGAGCGCTGGTTCGCCCTGCTCACACAGCGACAGATTAAGCGCGCCTCGCACACCAGCGTGCAAGAACTGGAAGCAGCGATCAAGGAGTTCATCACGGTCCACAACCAACAGCCAAAGCCCTTCCCCTGGACCAAATCCGCCGATCAGATCCTGGCCTCCATCGCCCGCTTCGCCACTTCCACTCTTGCCGCGTACCAACCCCGCCTTATACGAGAAATCAATGACTCAGGAGACTAG
>Ga0335078_10000308_pt1 | contig 78453 bp, 63 predicted proteins | sample Lox_Sample_32_FD_206711 | JGI IMG/M metagenome (GOLD analysis project Ga0335078, IMG submission 206711) | Soil microbial communities from Loxahatchee National Wildlife Refuge, Florida, United States - Lox_Sample_3.2 | ecosystem: Environmental > Terrestrial > Soil > Wetlands | place: USA...
CCGCGGATCAGCGCAAGCACGAAAAGGCGGAGCCGCAACCATTGTCCGCGGACGATCCCGTTTTTCAAAAGGCTGTTGAGCTGCTGAAAGCGTCCGCGCCCGCCAAAAAGGCCGCCTGAAGTCAGTGAGCGAAAAGGGCGGGGACCGGCGTTCGAACGCCCCAAAAAATCCCCTTGCAAAGAAGCGGTTCCGGCCACTCCTGACGATTGCGGTGGTGTGTACGGTGGCTCTCAGCGGTTGCAGGCCTTCCCGGAGAGCCCTGGAACCCGCACAGATTCACGCCATGACGCGCGAATTTGCGGGTGCTGCGAGCGCTTCCGCGCCCGCAGGCACGAAGGTCTGGACAGCTAAACGTGCGTCCGCAGGGCAGCCGGAGATACCCGATAGCGTTTCCATTTCTACGCCGATTGACGTGGGATCGGCGGCGGGACGGGCGGCGCTTTCGAGGCTGGTTCAAGCGTTGGAAGAGGTCGCGACTCGCCACCAACTGACGCGAGATTCTTCTGAGAAAAACGCCCTGCCACTAAAATTGATATTTCGACACGCGGGAATCCCCACTCATGAAATCGAAATTTTCACCAGCCGATTGGGCGTTGGCGTCCAAGCGGGACATGGGCTGCTGGCGATTATTCTGGACGATCTGGGAAATGACCCTGCCGCAGCGAGGGCTGTCTTTGCGTTGCCATACCCACTGACGATTTCCGTCCTTCCGCACCACGCACATTCCGCGGAGATCGCGGAAGAGGCGCACAGGCGAGGGTACGAAGTGATGCTGCACTTGCCGATGCAAGCTTTGGGAACGCAAAAACCTGAGGAAGAGGAGCTGCAGCCGGGAATGTCAGCGGAACAAGTGCGGAGGTTCACGGAGGAAATGATCGGGGCGGTTCCGTACGCGGTGGGAGTGAACAATCACCAGGGGTCAGAAGCGACGGCGGATGCTGAACTGATGAATGAGCTGATGCCGGTGCTGCGGGAGCACGGACTGTTTTACATAGACAGCCGGACGACGGCGGCTACGGTTGCGTACGATACGGCGCGAAGCGATGACGTACAGACGGCGTTCCGAAACGTTCCGTTTCTGGACGACGTGGAGAATGCAGGTGCGATCCGAAAGCAGCTGCAAATTGCGATGCGCGGAGCGCGGGAAAAGGGTGAGGCGATCGCGATCGGGCACCCGCACTCGGCGACCATCGAGGCGTTGTCCGAGACGCTGCCCCAAGCGCAGGCCGAGGGAGTGCGCCTGGTTTTCGTCTCCGATCTCGTGCATTGAGGCCGCGGGCCAACGACGTTACGGAGATGATTTTTTGGCAGGATAGAGTATGTGGATGACCAGGGCGGAAAGCCCCATGGTGAAAAAGGCGAAAACGCTCGCCTCAGGCCCGACCGTGCCGCCGGTCAGCCAACCTGGTCCGTGCAGCCAAGCATTCGAAAGATGGCCAGGAAAAACAGCGCCGCTGTCCGGCACCGAATAAAGGAACGTCTCTCCAAAATCGAAGCTGGCATGCCAGCCAACAGCGAGCCACAGATTTCCGGTGCGTTTGAGGGCGAACGCAAAAACGAGGCCCGTAAGGACGATTTCCGCCATGCCACGCCAGTCTTCCCCTGGATTCCAACTGTGAACCGCGCCGAAGAAGAGAGACAGCAATATTGCGGCGGGCCAGAAACCGATCCCTTCGGCCAGAGTGAACTGGGTGTAGCCACGAAAGAGAAATTCCTCGTAAAGGCCTACGAAGACGAATAGAACGACCCAGAATGAAGCCCAGCCAGCCAGAAGAGGGCCGCGCAGCGCGAGGCTCCCAAATGAATAGCCGCCGCAGAGCGCGATGGAGCCCATAAGCAAAGAAATCTCGCAGAATCCCAGGAAGGCTCCCACCCAGAAACGGCGCGAAAATGCGTGGCGCAGCGGCAGACCAAATTCGCCGGCTGAACGGCGCTCAAGGCGGGCCATGAGCAAAGCTGCGAGATAGACGGAGGCAAAGCCCGCGATCTCTTCGAAAGAGAGCTTTTGGGGTGAAGTGAATCCGCGAGAGAAATCGAGGAAGAGGGACCCGAGAAGATCAAACGAGAAATTGAAGAGCAAGGCAAGCGCGGCGTAAAGAAGCAGACGCCAGCCGGCGCGGAGACCGCGGTCGCTCAGGAAGAGACGCGTCAACAGATGCCATGGAAGCTTTTCGTGATGAGGTTCAGGAAATTTCCCGCCGCCTGAGGGGTCAGTGCCCATCCATCACCTCAGAAAGGGCTTCGCGCCGGAGTTGGAGTTCGGAAACGAGGGCACGAACTAAGGAGTGCCCATGGCGGCGGCGCCGAGGATGTGCATCGTCTTTGGATCCTGAACGAAGGCAACGAAACGGAGATTCTCACGCTTCCATTCAGGACCAAGATCAACTTTCTCTTCACCTGAAAAGGACGGCTCCTTGTTTCCATGCGAAGCGCCAACGCGCCGCAGAATGCGCAGCACATCGGAATGATACAAGTCTTCGCCTGCGTTTTCACCGCGAAGAACGTTGATATGGAGACCGCGCTCCGTCACAGCGAGCCAAACATCCGCCTTTTCAGACTGGAGAGCAGGGGGCACGGCGTGCACGACAATCGTGACGCCAATACGCGAGGGGGATTCGTCGTGAGTCTGCAAATCGACCGTCGCCTTCGGCTTGCGCGAGGCATCCACGATCGCCGCGCGAGCCTGTTCCTCGCGGCTGCCGACGAATTCGTCCCAGCCGTCCACGATCATTTGCGGGGTGTAGACGCTGTCGCGACGAAGTAGAGAGGCGTAATCCGCCTGCCGAGAAGTCCACTGCGCGGAAGAAAAGGGATCCTTCCAGCCCTGGTGATCCCAATAGTCCACGTGCTCTTCAAGAACAATGATGGGGACGCCGCCGACGGTTCCTTGCTTGTCCAGCTTGAGGAGGAGAGCATCGGCAGGGGGGCAACTTGAACACCCCTCAGACGTGAAAAGTTCCACGATAACCGGAGCGGACGAGGAAGAAGCTTGAGCCGAGTTCTTTCGACTTCCCGAGAATGTAAGAACCGCACCAGCAAGAAGCAGAAAAGCAAGGGCCGATAGTGAGATAAGGTATAGCTTCATTTAGCACCTTAGATGAGCCTAAATGAGATACGGTGGGAAAAGCAAAAGAGATGAGAGGGTGATTTCTTTTAGGAAGAGGGTTGAACTCGAATAACCAGTTATATAGTATATACTGGTTAGTGCGAGCATTGGAGAGGCACCGGTGACGGGGAAAAGGTCGGTTATGGAAAGAAAGGCGGCTGAATCACCCGCCCACTTAATTGGGGGGCGGCTCTCGGTCAGTTTTGCGAATGTGCCAGGCCAGCCGGGGAAAGCGCCAACTCTAGCACTGACTTGGGAGGAACTCGTCGACTTCCTGGAAGCGGCGCAGATCATCACGGCGAACCGGGCAAGGCAACTGCTGACACTGACGCAGAATGAACCGCAGGCTGCTGATGGGCTCCTGGCGCGCGCACAAAGCTTGCGCGGGGCGCTCAGGAGGATCTTTGGGGCAATAGTGCGAAAGGACAGGTTGGAGGAAGACTGGATTCGGCCGGTGAATGCGGTTTTGCAGATCACGGAGGGGCACGACGAACTGGTGGCTGACGGGGAAGGATGGAGGATTGAATTCATCGCGCGCGAAGAAGGGTTGGAATGGCTGCTTGCGGCCATCGCGCGGTCCGGAGCGGAGCTCTTGACGGAAGGAGCGGAATCGCGGATCAGGAAGTGCGCGAATCCCGAATGTGGACTGTTCTTCTACGATGCGTCGCGAACGCACAAACGTCGCTGGTGTTCAATGGCGCTGTGCGGAAACCGCAGCAAGGTGGCGGCGTTCGCGAAACGGCTTCAGACGCGGAAACAGGATTCCTAGCGCGGCGACTTTACGTACCTGGGTTGCTCTCCCTTATCCCATGGATCGTAGGAGTGGGCAAAGACAAGGCGCTCCGCGAGCGGCGGATGGCTATAGAGCCAGAAGGTGATGAACGCAGGTGGATTGGGATCGGAGAGATCCACTTCTCCGAGGATCTGAAAGGCATGAGCGGCGGCTTCAGCTGAATTGGGCACGAGGCCGTGGATGACTTCGAGGCCGTAGATATCGGCATGGTGCTCCTGCATACGGCTGAACCCATTGACGATGGGCGAGGATAGAAACATAAGAATCTGGAAAATAAGAAGGATGACAGCGAAGGCCGCCCAGTCTCGCTGCCCATAGATTTTCCAGCGTTTTCCCCAGCGATCGAGCGCCCAGTGGAGAGCGCGATAGGAAATATAGAGCGCGACAAATAACGAGGCGGCAAAAAACAGCAAGCCATCCCGGACGTGGCCAAGAACGTAATGACCGGCTTCGTGGCCGAAGATGAAGAGGGTTTCGTCAGGAGTGGTGTCCTGTAAGGTGGTATCCCAAACCACAACGCGCTTGGAAGCGCCGAATCCCGTCACGTACGCGTTTATCTGGTTCGTCTTTCTGCTGGCAAGCATGAGAAACATATGGTCCGGGGGAATATTCAGGCCGGCGCGCTGCGTGACTTTTTCGATCTGCGCGACGAGTTCGGGATGCTGCTTATTGAGAGGCTCGAACTTGTAGAAGAGGGGATCAATGAACCAGGGGCTGATATAGAAAATGAAGACGAGAATCGGCAGCACAGCCAGCCAGAAGTAGAACCACCAGCGGCGGGGACTTTTTCCGATCACCCAGAAAAGTATGAGACAGAGAAGAACGAAGAGAGCCGTCCAGATGACTTCTTCCTTTGCCCAATCCCAGAACCATGAGCCCCAGTGCTGCACGGACTGGCCATAGCTGAGGGAGATGTAGTGCCAAGTCATGCGGAGAGGAAGTTCGAGGACGTCGAGTGTGAGGACCAGCAGCGGGACATAAAGAAGCCCTTGGAGAAAGGCATTTTCGGTGCGACCGAGAATGAAGTCGCGATACTTTGCGGCGACGCCGAGCCAGAGGATGAGCAGCAAGACCGCGATGTCAAAGAAAACAGCGACAAAGTAGAGCGTGTAGCCGGCGCGCGAATAAGCGACGGCTTTCACATAGCGTTCGTGAGAGAGGGTGTAGCGTTCCGTATCGGTTTTGGCCTGAGTAACTGGAGGATTCACCGGTGGCTCTGACTGTTGTGTGTTGGGTGAAGTGAGAGGGGGCATCGCCTGGGATGCGGCGGACGCCAGCATGGGCGGAAACGTCAAGGGGCCCACTTGAGACGGAGCGGCCGCTTGCGCAAAAACGGCAAGGAAGAAAAGGAAACTCAGGAACGCGAGAAAACGGAAGAGCCACAGGGGCTGCACCGCAAAGCCTCCTTGCATTCGCTCGGGAAACGAGCGTGGCGCGGACGGGATAGAGTCCGCGCGCCGCGGGAGTATGTAGCACGTTGCGATTGCACGCAAGCTTCGCGTTTGGCGTAGACAACGAGAGGCCATAGTGATTTAGATGCGCCAGGACTGGCGGGGAAAGCAAACCAAGATCGACGTGAAGGTTAAGGCACCGACGCAGTAGACGCGGAAGGGTGAGCTGTGACGAGGCAATAATTGCGAACGGCGCCGGTGGTGGCCAGACCGAAATGCACAATCGAAATCCAGCGTTCGAGTTTGTGATGGTGGAAGCGATGGAAAAGGTAGGAAGCGCCAATGGAAGCGCCAACGGCAGCGGCTTCGACAGCGGCAAACGCAGCGTGGTTGTCCACCAGATCATTGGAAAGAAGAATTTCCTGCCGGCCACGGCGGCGCATATTGAGCGTGGAAAAATAATCGAGAGTGCGGGAAGCGGCAACCCCGGCGAAGAGCCAGGAGTTTTCCTTGTCCCAGAATCCGTGTTGAGAAACGGCGGCCTGGGGCTTAGCGGACAAGTTGTGAGCGACGATGTGAGGGACTGGGGCGGAGGGTTTTTCCTGTGCGCATGCAGGCGGGGCAGACAAACAGGCGATGAACAGCGCACTGACCCACGGAGCGCAGGAGCCGAGCATGCCGAGCCTTGGTTTTAACATCGCGTTGAGACCGGATTCAGTATAATCGCGCCGGCCTGTTCTCAAGCCAATCTATCTGGAGGGAAAATCGAGTGTCACGATTACGACTCGGTGCTTTCTTAGGTATTTTTCTTCTGTGCGCAGGATATGCCATTCAAGCCCGTTCAAAGGCGAAAACAGGCGAAATGGCACAGCCGGCGCAGCGCGCATTTTCATTCAGGTATGAAGTGCACGTGCCAGCAAACACACTTTCCGGTGCAAATTCGCATCTATGGATTCCCCTGCCGCAATCCGATGTTCATCAGGACATCTCCGCGCTGCAGATCCAAAGCAAGGCACATTACATGAAGGGACGGGATCCGCTTTACGGGGACACGTTTGCAATGTTCACGCCGACGGCGAAAGAAGCGAAGGAAGGATTCGACGTGGTGCTGAGCTTCCACGTGACGCGGCGCGAATACAGTGTGAACGTGGGCGAAGCAAAGCTGCAAGATGCTTCGCTGGTGCTGCCGGGGCACGACCGGATGATCCAGCGGTACCTGGAACCAGACAAGCTCATTCCGTTGAACGCCACGATCGCGGAGCTCGCGAAGGAAAAAACGGAAGGAGCCACGACGCCACTCGAAAAGGCGCGGCGGATCTACGACTACGTTGCTTCAACCATGCGCTACGACAAGTCCGGCGAGGGCTGGGGCCACGGCGACGAGATGTGGGCGTGCGATTCGAAGCGCGGGAACTGCACGGACTTTCATTCCGTGTTTATCGGCATGATACGCTCGAGCGGCATTCCCGCGCGATTCGAAATCGGTTTTCCACTTCCTGAGGGCAAGACCGAAGGCGATATCCCCGGGTACCATTGCTGGGCAGAGTTCTACATCAAAGGAACGTGGATCCCGGTGGATGCTTCCGAAGCGTCGAAAAATCCGGCGAGGCGCGACTACTTTTTCGGAACCGTGGACGCGAACCGGGTGATGTTCACTTACGGGCGGGACATTCAACTTTCTAACTTCCAGAAGGGCGAGCCGCTGAATTATTTCGTTTACCCCTACGCGGAATCGGACGGCAAGGCTGTGAAAGGGCTGCAAACGCACTTCTTTTTCCGCGACGACACGCAGTCAGCGGCCGGCTCAGGCCTCTGAAGCGAAGCAGGGCGGCCGGGCGCCGCCGAGAAACTTCGCACGTAACTGATTTGCACCTCAGCGGGGTCCCGCCATTGCCTCGCTGCGAACCAGGGCGTATTCTTGTTTTTCAGTCCAACGAAGAGAACTTGCATGAAAATCAGAACTTTAGCGACTCCGCTTTTTGCCTCGCTATTTTGTGCTCTGCTGCTCCTGCCTGCGGCCGTGGAGGCGCAATCGCAGAACAACTCGACGCAGTCCGTGGTTGAAGCGGCCAAGCGCGACCGCGAACGGAAGAAGAACGAGAAGACTCCCGAAAAGGTGATCACGACCGACGATTTGATGCCAGTAGCGTCAACGGACTCTTCGACACAGATCGCGGGGCCATCCAGCAGTGCCGGAACGAGCTCTTCCGACGCAACGCAGAATGCCACAGCGCAAAGCTCCGGGGAATCATCTGGCAGCGCTGCTGCACCGGACAATCAGGTTGCACAAGAACAGCAGGCTGCAAAGCTGAAAGACTTGAAGGATCAGCTCGCCAATGCAAAGAGCGATCTTGATCTGGTGCAGCGACAGATCGCGCTGCAACAAGATACGTATTATTCGAATCCGGATTATGCCCACGATACGGCAGGCAAAGCACAACTCGACCAGATGCAACAGCAAGCCAGCGACAAAAAGGCAGCCCTCGAGCGTCTTAAGTCGGAATTGGCCGAGTTGCAGGAAAAAATGGGAACGCAGTCTTCGGCTGCGACGAGCAGCGCAGCAGCCCAACCTCAACCCTAAACGCGAGATTTGCCGCAGAGAAGTTTGGCCTCCCTCCCCGTATAATCGGTAGTGACACTCTGATGCCAAATAGTTTAGATCTTTCGCTGGAGCGACTTCTGCCGACGCGGATTCTCCTGCCGGATCTCGCCACGCTGCTTTCGGCGCAGGCGGGCAAGACGATTCTCGTTACCGGGGCGGGAGGATGCATCGGCTCGGAACTGGCAAAAGCGGTTCTCAAAGCAAAGCCGAGTCTCGTGCTGCTGCTCGAACACTCCGAACAAGCGCTTTACGAGTTGGAAATGGAACTACGCACTTTCCCGGAGGGCGCTCCGCGCGAGATCGTTCTTGGGGATTTCGCCGATGAACACCTGCTGCCGGCGATGCTCAGGGAGCACCGGCCTGACCTGATTCTTCACGCAGCCGCGTTCAAACACGTGCCGCTGATGGAAGCGAATCCGTTCGAGGCGATTCGAAACAATGCCGTGGCCACGTGGAGGCTGGGAAGAATGGCCGCGGAATACGGAGTGCGCGAATTGCTTCTGATTTCCACGGACAAGGCCGCGAGAGCGCGCAGCATCATGGGAGCATCGAAACGCCTTGCCGAGCTAGCCGTGTTGCGATGGAACGCGCCGGGCCGGCGCTATTTCGCGTTACGGCTGGGAAACGTGTTGGGATCGAAGGGGAGCGTGGTGCCGCTGTTTCTGAAGCAAATTGCGCGCGGCGGGCCAGTCACGGTGACGCATCCGGAGGCCTCGCGGTACTTCCTCACAATGGCTGAAACAATACAATTGGTATTCGTTGCAGCGGCGCTGAATGATGCCAATGGCGTGCTACTGCCGGAACTTGGGGATGCGGTGAGCATACTCGAACTCGCAAAACATCTCGCCGCTGCGCGACGGAACGGCGAAGCAGGGAAGCTGGAGATTCAATTCACGGGCTTGCGTCCTGGGGACAAACTGCGCGAGGACCTTCTATCGGATGGGGAAACTCTGCATAAGACAGAAAGCGCCTCTCTTCAGCGAATCAAGAGCATAGTCTCGACCGATGATGTGATTGACGGAATCTTCGTAAGACTCGAGGAAAGTGTGCGGCGCCGCGACCTTGGCGCGCTCCTCGAAGCCGTCCGCGCTCTTGTTCCCCATTTTGAGCCCAGCGAATTGCTTGCCGCGGCTCACCCGTCCGGCCTGGCGTCAGGCGCACAGCCATGAACGGTCTGCGGCGCCGGATCGCAGTGGTCACCAGTTCGCGGGCCGATTACAGCCATCTTTATTGGCTGTTGCGCTCGATTGCGGACCATCCCGAGATGGAATTGAAACTCATTGTGCTCGGTGCGCATCTGTCGGATGAATTCGGAAACACAGTGCGAGAAATCGAGAAAGATGGCTTCGCGATTTCCGCGAAGATCGAATGCCTGCTGAGCTCCGATACGGACGTGGGCATGGCCAAGACGATCGGGGTCGCCACACTCGGGCTTGCGGACCATCTCGGAGAGTTTCGGCCGGACATACTTCTGCTGATCGCGGACCGCTACGAAATGCTGGCACCAGCGAGCGTGGCGCTGGCGCTGCGCATTCCCGTTGCGCACATCGAAGGCGGAGAAATCAGCGAGGGCGCGATTGACGACGCGGTGCGCAACGCGCTGACGAAAATGGCGCACGTTCATTTCACGTCCACTTTTGCCGCGCGCGAACGCGTGATCGCCATGGGCGAAGAGCCTTGGCGCGTACACCGGGCGGGAGCGCCATCTCTTGACCATTTGCGCCGCTCGACGCTGCTCACGCGCGAGGAACTCGAAGAAAAACTGGAGCTTGATTTGCGTCTCCCCAGCGCCATTGTGTCCTACCATCCTGTTACGCTTGAAAAAAATACCCTCGAAGAGACCGAGGCGCTTTTTGCGGCGCTGACAGAGCTGCCCGAACAACTCCTCTTCTGTTATCCCAATGCGGATGCGGGCAGCCGCGCATTGATCGAGCGGACAAGGAGTTTTCTAGTGCGGCGCGGCGCGGGAAGGGTGTTCGTAAATCTTGATACAGTCAGCTACTGGAGCTTGCTGCGGTGCTGCGATTTTTTTCTTGGCAACTCCAGCAGCGGCATCATGGAGACACCTTCGCTTGCGCTGCCGACCGTCAACGTGGGGCTGCGGCAGCGGGGCCGCGAACGAGCTCGCAATCTCATTGACGCGGAGGCGAACGCGGTATCCATCCTGACCGCCGTGCGTAAGGCACGCCATGCGGAATTTCGCAAATCGCTGTACGGAATGAGCAATCCCTACGGCGATGGAACGGCGTCTGAGACCATCGCGCGCGTGCTTGCCAGCGTGCCGCTGGGGCGCGAACTTTTGCTCAAGCGCGGCATTTCCCTCACGGAAGAAAAAGCGGCAACAGCCGAATGAGGATTCCCCTTTCTGCGCCGGAGATCACCCAGTCGGAAATTGATGCCGTCTCCGAAGTTCTACGCAGCGGCAGGCTAAGCCTCGGTCCAAAACTGCGAGAATTCGAGGCGCAGGTTGCAAGGTACTGTGGCGCTGCGCTTGCCGTTGGCGTGAGTTCGGGCACAGCGGGTTTACATCTGAGCGTTCGCGCCCTGGGAATCGGAGAAGGCGACGAGGTCATCCTTCCGTCGTTTACGTTTGTTGCGGCAGCCAACGTTCTGCGATACGAGCGCGCCGTACCCGTCTTCGTGGATATTGATCGCGGAACGTTGAATCTCGATCCGGCGCTGGTCGAAGCGGCGATTACGCCGCGCACTCGTGCGATCCTGGTTGTCCACACGTTTGGCGTCCCTGCTGAACTAAACGCGCTCTGCGAAATCGCGCGCCGGCGCAATCTGATCGTGATTGAAGATGCTTGCGAAGCGATGGGAGGCGAATACGGCGGGCGAAAAGTGGGAACTTTCGGCGAAGCGGGCGCGTTCGCCTTTTATCCCAACAAACAGATCACCACAGCCGAAGGGGGCATGGTGGTCACAAACAAAGCGGAGCTCAGCTCGCGCGTGAAATCGCTGCGCAATCAGGGGCGAGGTTTGGAGGATGAATGGCTGCAGCACGGGGAAATGGGCTTCAACTACCGGCTCTCCGAATTGCACGCCACCCTCGGCGTAGAACAATTCAAGCGCCTGGAAACAATTTTAGAGCGGCGCGAAGCGATCGCGCGCGGCTATCACGAGCGTCTTGCAAAACATCCCGGGCTGGAGCTTCCTCCGCTCGCGGCGCCGAACCGGCGGATCAGCTGGTTTGTTTTTGTCGTGAGGCTCCGCGAAGCCTTCGGCAGAGCGGAGCGCGATGAATTGGTGGGCAAGCTTGCGGCGCGGGGCATCGAGACAGCCCGCTACTTCGCGCCGATTCACCTGCAGCCCGCTTACCGCGATCTGCCTGCTCCGCGCACGCCGCTCTCCGTGACGGAATCCATTGGCAAACGCACCCTAGCGCTGCCATTTTTCAACCGGATCACGGACTCGCAGGTGGATGAAGTTTGCGCTGTGCTGTGGGAACTCCTGCCCGCGTAGAGTTGAATTTTCTTCTTGCCGCCTGCGGGCCCGCGCTCTTCTGAAAAAGAGCGTCAAGACGATCAGGTCCGAGCAGATCTTGCAGCGAAACATCGCCGAATTGCGCCTTAAGATCTTCCGGCAACAGTTCGCGGTATTCGACTTTGGCTTCGTCATTTGCGTAGCGGTAAACGTAAGTCACCTGAGAGGGCCCTGAAGGTTTTTTCTCGTCCTGGCCGAAACCTTGCAGCTCGTAGGAAATGACAAACGCGATAGCATGTTCGCGTCCGTCGAGCGCAATCCTGCCGGTGAGCGCACTGTCAAATTCAGCGGGATCGCAAGGATCGTTGGCTTTTGCACAGTAGCCCTGGTGCGTTTGGAAGAAGTCCCGCAGCGCGGCGGTGAGGCGCGCGCGCACCGGCGATTCGGGCTTAGGAGGATAAATGACGAAGTCTTTTTTGGTCTTTTCGAGGAAGACGGCAATCTCCGCCGGGTGCACGGCGGCGAAATGGACCTGGCTGCGGTGATAAATAATCGTGCCGTCGTCGAAATGGCCGAGCACCCAACCGTCGAGCGTAGCTTCAAGCTTCAGTTCGCGTGAAACGATGAGGGCGCAACCCGCCGAAGGATTGATGTGCGTTTCCAGAATGAACTGGTCCGACAAGGAAGTGATATCCAGGACGGAACCGAAACAAGGCGAGGCGGCTTCCTCCGATCCGGTCTCCCCCAAGGCGCCGCTCTGCCAGGTTTTGCTCTTGCGGTCGAAACGCTCGATAAATAGCGGCGGGTTGAGTTGGCCGGCGCCGTCGTCGAGGTAATAGGCAATGACAAATTGATTGGCGTCATCCAGCTCCGCGCCGCTGGTGATCTTCTTGTCCAGGTTGGACGGGGATGCGCCTTCGAGGACGACCTGTTTGCCGGCGAGGGCGACGCGAAGCGTTTGCGCTCCGGCCGCGGAGACGAGGATCATCGTTGCCAAAAAAGAAATCGCGAGAGAGCAGAGCCATCGAAGTTTCAAAGATTTCTTCACATTCAGTCCGAAACGAGAACGGGAGCGTCCGTCCCGAAAATTTATCGCATCCCGGCCGCACACGCCGTTTGAAATTCAGCGCTTCGTGGCACAAGACGACGCCCGCAGTGCTACCACTATACCTTGTAGCGTTTTCTCTTGACACCACAGGTTGACCGGAGCAAACTTCCCGCCATCTGCGGAGCTCCGGCTGCCTTGGGGATCCCGCTCACGGGATGGGCAGCCTCTGAGGGAATCGCCATGCAATATCTGCCCGGCTGGACCGTGCAATGCATCAACCCGCAGTGCGCCGCGCGCGGCCACTGGCTGCGCGCGCATCTCTCCGGCCCTAATGCGGGACTGGAGCACTGTCCCGATTGCGGGAGCCTGCTGCGAGCGGTGCCTCCTCCGATAGGCCCGGGGTTGCGCTTGAGGCCACGGCCACTTGCTGCACGGCCGCCGTTACGGCCTCGTCCACGCTGAGTCTTCCGACCTGGGGTGCCGTCCGCCTAACGTGAGATAGAGGCCGGAGGTGATTGCCTCCGGCCCCTTTTTTCGTGCGAGGCAGTTCGATCCTAGCTTTCGACGAGGCCTTTCTCGACCATCTCCTCATCGCTGAGCCACAGATCGGGGATATTGGCTGAGCCTAGCCGAAGAATATCTTCCAAAGCGTCGCGCACTTCGCGCACGCGGAAATCCACGCCGATTTTGTCCAGTAGATCAATCAAAGCCTGCGCGCCTTCCGCCAAAGCGGGCCGGGGAACAGCGTTTCGAGCGTCAGCGCGGCGGTAGGTGAGCACGTAGAGAGCGGAAGGCCCGGCACCGTGCCGGACGATATGGAGGAAGCCCCGGGATTTCGCCGGCGCTGGAGTTGCATTATTCTCGAGTGCGGTGCGGGCTGCGTGGGTGCTCATCGCGTCTCTCGCTCCTCGCCGAGACGCTTCAACTGCACCCGCTCGTGCTGCCGCAATTTTCGCACTTGTAGCAGGCGCCGTTCGGAACCATGAGCATGCCGCATTCGCTGCACGTGGGCGCGCCTTCGTGGGCGTTACCAAGAGTATTGGACGCAGCATCGGCCGCTTTGCGCACGGAAGGAGCCGTCGGAATTGCCATCATCGACGCAGTGGGCGGAGGCAGAACGCCCGCTTCCGCCGGAGTTGCTCCGTTCAATTTCAAGTAATCCGAGGAAATGAAACGCCCTCCCAGCCAGCGCGCCAGATAGTCCAGCACGGAAGAGACGAAACGGATGTTGGGATTGGCGGTGATGCCGCTCGGCTCGAAACGCGTGTTCACGAGCTTGTCCACAAACACCTTGAGCGGCACGCCATATTGCAGGCCGATGGAAATCGTGAGCGCCAGGCCGTCCATCACGCCGGAAAGCGTCGATCCTTCTTTGGACATTTTGATGAACACTTCGCCCGGGCGGCCGTCTTCGTATAGCCCGACGGTGATGTAACCTTCGTGGCCGCTGATACTGAACTTGTGCGTTACCGAGGCGCGCTCGTAGGGCATCTTCTCGCGCTGAGCACGCGAAAAAAGTTCTCGCTGGATGGCTTCTGTTGCGTTAGCCGCAGCGGCGGCCGCGAGTTCTGCTTTTCCTTCCTCTTTCTTGCCGCTGCTGGCGCTGAGCGGCTGCGAGCGCTTGGAATTGTCACGGTAGATGGCCACGGCTTTCAGTCCGAGCTTCCACGATTCCACGTAGGCGTCCATGATGTCCTCGAGCGTGGACTCCTCGGGCATGTTGATGGTTTTAGAGATCGCGCCGGAAAGGAACGGCTGCGCGGCGGCCATCATTTTCACGTGTCCGGTCCAGGTGATCGAGCGCCCGCCGCCCGCCGGGGTCAGAGAGCAATCGAACACCGGCAAGTGCTCCGCCTTCAGGTACGGTGCGCCTTCGATCGTGCCGTTCTTATCAATGTGCGCGACGATTTCGCTGGTTTGCTCGGGCGTGTAGCCGAGTTTCATCAGCGCCTGCGGCACGGTGTTATTCACGATCTTGATCAAGCCGCCGCCGACGAGCTTCTTGTATTTCACGAGTGCGAGATCGGGCTCTATGCCCGTGGTATCGCAATCCATCATGAAGCCGATGGTTCCGGTGGGGGCCAGCACGGTGACCTGGGAATTCTTGAAGCCGAATTTTTCACCGAGATGAAGCGCGGTGTCCCACGCTTCGCGGCCCGCGATGAACAGGTCCGCCTGCACATGGTCCGGCTGGATGCCGCGCATGGCTTCGCGGTGCATGCGGATCACGTCCAGCATCGGCTCGCGATTCACCTCATACCCAGGAAACGCGCCCATGCGTTCGGCGATTCGCGCGGACTGCGCGTAGGCTTCGCCGCACATTAGCGCGGTAACCGCGCCCGCCATGTCGCGCCCTTCGTCCGAGTCGTAAGGCACGGCCATGGACATCAGCAGAGCGCCGAGATTCGCATAGCCCAGCCCAAGAGGACGGAAGTTGTGCGAATTTTTTCCGATCTTCTCAGTTGGATAGCTGGCGTTGTCCACCAGAATTTCCTGCGCCGTGATGGTCACGTCCACAGCGTGACGGAACGCCTCCACGTCAAACTGGCCGTTGCCGCCGACGAATTTCATCAGGTTCAACGAAGCCAGATTGCAGGCCGTGTCGTCCAGGAACATGTATTCACTGCACGGGTTGCTGGCGTTGATGCGCGCCGTGTTTTTGCAGGTGTGCCAACGGTTGATGGTGGTGTCGTACTGCATGCCGGGATCCCCGCAATGCCAGGTGGAATCCGCGATCTCTTGCAAAAGATCCTTTGCGCGAAGCTTTTCAACCGGTTGGCCGTCGTTGACGTTCTTCGTCCACCAGTCTTTGTCTTCCGCTGCAGCGCGCATGAATTCGTCTGTTACACGCACGGAGTGGTTGGCGTTCTGGAAAAACACGGAAGTGTAGGCCGCGCCGTCAATGGCGGCGTCGTAGCCTTCGCGGACCAGTGCGTGGGCCTTCTGCTCTTCTTTGTATTTGCACTCGATGAATTCCACGATGTCCGGATGATCAATGTTGAGGATGACCATTTTCGCCGCGCGCCGCGTCTTCCCGCCACTCTTAATCACTCCCGCAAAGGCGTCGAAGCCCTTCATGAAGCTCACCGGGCCCGAGGCGATTCCGCCCCCGGAAAGCGTTTCCTTGCTGCCGCGCAGCGTTGAGAAATTCGTTCCCGTTCCCGAGCCCCACTTGAATAGCATGCCCTCGGTCTTTGCCAAGGACATGATGGAATCCATGCTGTCGTCCACGGAGTTGATGAAGCACGCGGAGCACTGCGGCTTGGGCTGCACGCCCACGTTGAACCACACCGGGGAGTTGAAGCTCATTTTTTGCTCGACCAGGAGGTGAGCCAGCTCGTCCTTGAAGGCGTCGCGAGATGCTGCGTCCGCGAAGTAACCGCCATCGTCGCCCCAGCGCACAATGGCGTTCACCACGCGGCCGATCAATTGCCGTACGGATCCTTCGCGCTCTTTCGTTCCCGGCTTGCCGTGGAAATATTTGCTGGTGACGATGTTGGTGGCCGTCTGCGACCAGTTCTTGGGCGCTTCAACATCATCCTGGCGGAAGATAGTCACGCCCTTTTCATTGCCGATCTGCGCGGTGCGCTTTTCCCATTCGACGGCATCGAACGGTGAAACGCGCCCGTCGGTGAAATATCTCTCAAACACCAATCCTGTTTGCGCGCCCGCCCCAGCTGTGGCGTTGGCCTCGATCGTTTTGCCATTCAACACCGGCTTCACAGTCGCCATCCGGTTCCTCCCCCGCGGGTCCCCTAAGTGCGGGGGAACCCTTATTTTACTCCTCTGCGCTCGGCAGAGTCGTCAAGTTCGCGATATCTCGCCAAATTTTTGGTACTGGATTCAGTTATTCAGTGGAAGCGGCCAGCGATCATCCGGCGTAGCAAACAAAAAAGCGAATGCCCTGCCCCGGGCCGGTTTCGCAACACGCAGCCGCACAGCAGGTCGCTTGCTCCGCACGATCGGGCGCGGAGCAAAAACTTCGCGCTCGGTTTTTCGCTTAAAACCCGGGCCGGCTTCGTGGTTTCTGAACGAACCCCCGCCGTCCTCGACAGAGTCCGTTTGGCGCTTCCACGCTCCCCCGAATCTGGAGACGCAGTATCAGCGCATGCGAAAAATCTGTCAAGAGGAAAAACGCAAAATGTCGGTGACTTTTTCGTACCATGTCTATATCTAGTGGTGCTCTTTCCCCCCAGCGACTTGTTTCTTTCGCTGCTTTCTCGCGATCGCACGGGCTAAACTCTTTGCATCCAATTCCATATGCGCCGCAAACTCCTCGCTGCTTTGTTCGTGGCTCTTCTCGTTTCTTCACCACGCGTTTCGTTTGCGCAGGACGCTGCCAGCTCGGCGACTCCCGTTCTTCCCGCACGCTTCGGCGAAAAGATTGCCGTTCCCGGTCTTGTCAACGCCGGAAAGATTTCCGATTCGCTTTTTCGCGGCGCGCAACCGCGCCGAGAAGCCTTTGTTCAACTCAAGCAAATGGGGATTACGATGATCGTGGATCTTCGTGCGGAAGATGCGCGCAAGCGCAAGTGGGAGCGGCGCCAGACCGAAGCGCAGGGCATGCGTTTCGCCAGCATCCCCGTGAGCGGATGGAATGCGCCCACCGACGCGCAGGTCGCGCAATTTCTCTCTCTTTTTCAGGGCGACGCGAAGCAAAGAGTCTTCGTTCATTGCCATTTCGGAGACGACCGCACCGGAGTCTTCGTGGCCGCGTACCGAATCGCTTTTGACCATTGGGCGGCGGATCAAGCTGTCCGGGAGATGTACTTTTTTGGTTTCCACGGCTTCTGGCACCCCGCGATGGAGTCCTACACGCGAGGCTTTCCAACCCATCTGCAAAGTGACCCGATTCTGGCGCCTTTCCGCATGGATGCTCCGCCTTTGGCTGGAAATCGGTAGCTCGTTTGAACAGCCAATCGCTCAGAACCGCTAAAATTAGGCTTTTCTAATGGTTACAGTCGAGAAAGGGTCCAGTACCGAAGTACGCTCAAAATCGGGACTTCTGCTTCATTTCTCCAGACGTTGCAGAACTTTAAGCTTGCTGTGCAGGGAGTTCTGTCCCCGGAGCTTTCGACTATGCAAGTTGGCCGCTATCAGATTCTCGATACCATCGGCACCGGCGCTTTCAGCCGTGTCGCACGTGCCTTTGACCCGCTCATCGGCCGCACCGTTGCCGTAAAACTATTTTCTTCGGAGCTCGCTCGGGGCGAAGCCCGCGACCGCTTCCTTCAGGAAGCCCGCGTCGTCGGCCAGCTCTCGCATCCGAACATCATCACCATCCACGATATGGGCATCGAGGAATCCACTTCGACGCCTTACATGATCATGGAATTTCTCGACGGGCAGGCGCTGGACCGCATTCTTGAAAAAGGCACCGTGCCTTTTCCGCGCGCCTGTGCGTGGGTCGGCCATATCGCGGAGGCTCTCGGCGTCGCTCACCGCCGCGGCGTCATTCACGGCGACGTCAAGCCTGCGAATGTCATCATCACTTCGGAAAATCGCGTGAAGCTGACCGACTTCGGGATGGCTCGCCTTGCGCGCCGCGACGGCGCCAGTTCCGGCAACGGCCTTTTGGGCACTCCCGCGTATTGGTGTCCCGAACAAATCCTCGGCAAGCCTCAGGACGCTCGTTCGGATCTCTTCTCTCTCGGCGTGGTTCTCTACGAAATGGTCACCGGCATTCGGCCTTTCGATTCCGATTCCTTGCAGGGCATCTGCCACCGCGTGCTTTCTTCAACCCCGCGGCCGCCCTCGCATTTGATCCCTTCAACCCCGACGGGTTTTGATGAAATCATGGCCCGCTGCCTTTCGAAGAACCCCGAAGCGCGCTACGAATTTGCGGAATCTCTCGCGGAGTGCCTCTATCCGCACGCTCGCCGCAAGACTGTGCCGCCTACTCAGCCGGGCACCGGGTCTGCCTCCCTTCGGGACCGTGCCGTCCGCCTGCTGCGCTCGGCGTAGGGGCGTGTTGGCAGATTGCTACCCTCGTTGTCGTGTGATCAATAAAAGAACCACGCAGGCAAGGGAATTGTATTACTCGTAGCGAAGAGCTTCTACAGGATCGAGCTTGGCGGCTTTCATCGCCGGCCACACACCGAACACAAGACCAACGCCGACGCTGACCGCGATGCCAAGCGAAGCGGCCCACATCGGAACCACCCCGGGCCACTGCAATGTCACTCGAATCAGAAGAACAAGCAAGTTCACCAATACCAGCGCAATCAATCCGCCGACTCCGGTGAGGGTCATGGCCTCAAGCAAAAATTGCCAGGTGATGTCGCTGCTGCGTGCTCCGATGGCTTTGCGCACGCCGATCTCGCGTGTTCGTTCGGTCACGCTCACGAGCATGATGTTCATCACGCCCACACCGCCGATCAGTAACCCGATCGCGCTGAGCACCAGCGTCACAACGTATACCATGGCCATGATCTTGTGGAATTCCTCCACCTGCTGCTCCGCGGTCATGATGGAGAAATTGTCTTTGCCGCCATACGGCACGTGGCGGCGCCGCTCAAGGACTTCCCGTGCCTGGTCCACGGCTTGATCGAGCATTCCCGGATAGGCCTGCATGCGCATTTGCACTTCATCGGCAGCCGGATAGGTTTTCTCAAACGTGTTGTAGGGAATCAGCACACGCTTGTCTTCATCGCCCATGCCGAAACCGCCCTTGGGTTTTTCCACCACGCCGATGACGAGAAAATCCGAACCGTCAATCAGAACGTCCTTGCCAACGGCATGTCCCTCCGGAAACAGGACGGGAGCGACATTCTCTCCCAGCATTACGACTTTTTCCCGGTGCAGATCGTCGCCCTCGCTGATGAACCTCCCTTCGAGCGTCGCCGCGTTGGCGTACACAATGCCGAAGTTCGGCTGCACGCCGCGGAAATCAATCGCCGTCACTTCGCCCGCCTTGGTGCGAACGCTGTGGGTCTGATCCCAATTGGTCATGAGAAACGCGGTCACGTTCTTGATCGCCGGACAACCGTCCTCCAGCGCCTGCTCGTCCGCTATCGTAAGAGGTTTGCGCTGCCGTTCCTCGAGAGGTGGTGGACCTCCCTGGCGGCTCTGGTCCCATTTGGTAATGAACGCAGTGTTCACTCCGAACTGCTTGATCTGTTCCTGAATTTTTTCGTCGAAGCCGGTCAGGAGCCCGGCCACGAGCATGATGACGCTGACACCCAGGACCACCCCGAATACAGTGAGGGCACTGCGCATCTTGTGCGCACGCAGCGTGTCCATTGCCTGCTTCAGATTTTCGCCGTGCGCCTGAGCCATTTCCGCTCCTTATCCGTCAGCCCGTAGCGCTTCGATCGGGTCCAGTTTCGCTGCGCGCATGGCCGGATAGATGCCGAAGAAGAGTCCCACAACTGTGGAAACGACAAGCGACAAAATTACACCCGCGATGGAAGTGCTCATCGGGAAAGAAAACGCCGCGTTAACGAGATAGACCACAAGATAGGCGGACACGATGCCGATCATTCCTCCCGCCGCGGCCAACACTGCCGATTCGGTCATGAACTGCAGCAAAATATGTTTCTTCCTGGCTCCCAACGATCTGCGAATGCCGATCTCCCGGGTACGCTCCGTGACGCTGGCCAGCATGATGTTCATGATGACAATGCCGCCGACGACGAGGAAGACGCTGACGAGCGCCATAGCGACAAACGCCAGGTTCCCCGTCAGGTCGTGCCACAGGGCCATGATGGAATCCGATCCGAGGATCGCGAAATTGTCCGGCGCGTCATACGGCAAGTGGCGCCACGCGCGAAAAAGCATGCGTGCCTCGTCCTCGCATGCCTGCATCATCTCCGCATTCGGCGCTTGCACAAAAATCGCCACCCAATCGCTCTGGCGGTGCCAACCCTTCCGGTACGTGCCGAGCGGCATCATCATGAAATTGTCCTGCGACTGGCCAAAAGCGCTGCCGATGGTGGTGGCCACGCCAATCACCTGGTAGCTATGCGTTTCCGCACGAATCGTTTTGCCGATCGGGTCAACATTCGGGAAAAACTTCTTCGCCAGGTCCGAGCCGATGAACACTACTTCTGATCGGTGCTCTTCGTCGGCAGGTGTCAGAAATCGGCCCGAAGCCACATCAATACTTCTGATGTCGGCAAAGTTTGGCGTCACACCCATCACGCTGGTGTTTTCCATCACTTGGTCGCCGCTCCGCGTTTCCGCGTTACGGTCTTCTTCTCCCGCTACGGCCTGCGCCGTCGTCATGGTGTCCCGCAGGCGTTCGTAATCCTCAAGCGTAATGAGCGGGCGCTTTTGCGCCTTGATGAATGCATCGTAGCTCGTGATAATCCCGAAGCGGTCCACAATGAAGACGTTCGCCCCGAGATTCGCGATGCGCGTGGCGACATACATGTTCAGGCCAGCGATCGCGCTCATCACCGTAACCAGGGTGGTCACCGCGAGAATCACGCCGAGCAGGGTCAGGAAGCTGCGCAGCTTGTGCGCACGAAGGGAATCAATGGCCAGGCGCAGCGTTTCAATGAGCGTAACCAACGAACGGCGGAGACGCTGCAGACGAGTCATTTCCAGTCCCGCCGAAACGGCGGCCTGCGCCTCGGTCCAACGATCCATCGGCGCTACGCCCACACGTTGCCCCTTTCTTCACTACCTGTAATTACGTACAAACCGGGCCCTTTGTTGCTATTAGACGCCAGAAAAAGCGCGGGAGCTTTCTACTCGAGGGTATTTCCGGCCAGGCCAGCCATCTTTCATTCTACTACGTTCGCGAGTGCTGCCGAACTTGGGATAAGAGGCATGGAGTGAACGTGTTACGGGCTGTGGAAAGCACGGAGATTCCGCCCCTCCTATCCCGTGCCCTTACTTGGCTCAAGCTGCGCTAGACTGAATGGTAGGCTCGGGCCGATATCCGTGAGGCACCAACCTGTGCCACAGCCATGTACTCGTCCGAATCCAAACCAGGACGTGCCCGGGACCGGGTCAATGCCGATGTTTCGTGTGGAACGTTTGCCAATCTTTGCCACGTGCTTTCTGCTGGCTGGTGCCGCGGCTCTTGCACGCTCGCCTGCTTCGCAAGCGTCTGGGAGTGCAATGCCTCGCGAGGACTCGACACGCCTGTCGCAGACAATTTCAGGGCTGAAGGCGAGCGAGCAAGCGATGTATCTCTATGAGCGGATTGAGAGAGTAGAGTCGCGCAAGGAACCCCAGGACATTCAGCCCGCGGAAGTCGCGGTCTCGCGGGTGATTCCCGCTGGAACTGGAATTGACCATATTTCTCTCGGCCTCGATGGGCACCCCGCCGATTCAGCAAAATACCGTTCAGATTTGGAAAAATTGGTGAAATCCTTAGAGTGGGCACTGGAAACGGGCCACGACCAGAAAGAAGCATACGAAAAAGTTGAAAAGAAGATCAGGCAGCGCGATGAGCTCATTGACGATACGCGCGACGCTTTCATTTTTACTTTTGTCGGACGAGAGATGCGCGCCGGACGCCCGCTGCTGAAATATCGCATGGACCCCAACCCCGCTTTCAAACCTCTGAACCGGTCCGCCGCGCTGTTTTCAAGAGTGAAAGGATACATCTGGATTGATGAAGAGACCTCGCAGATGGCGCGTGTCGAGGGCCAGGTCATTCAGGATATTTCGTTCGGATTGTTCCTCGGCAAAATCTACAAGGGCAGCAGCTTCATGCAAGAGCGATATGAAATGGCTCCCGGCCTTTGGCTTCCCACTTTTTCCGAGTACGATTTCGACGGCCGAAAGTTTTTTTCCAGTATTTCGATCCACGAAAAGACCTTCTATTCCCATTACCGGCGCGTGGGACCTCCCAGCGAGACTCTGCCAATCATACGAGCGGAACTCGCACGCCTGGGCGCAAGCAGCATGAACGCTCAGGGCACCGACCCATAGTCCGAAAGCAAAATCGCGTTCCAATCGAGAAAACAGGTGTTCGGCATCGAAAACTGTCCATTGGTACAGCTGCTGCCGTATTGCGCAAGCAACCGCGACGTAAAGCCAAATCATCGTCATACTGAACGGAACGAGGTCTCGCCCATGAAGAGAGCTTCCCGGATCTGTTCGCTGGCACTTCTTGCGGTTTTCTCTCCCGCTTTTCTGGCCGCCCAACAAACTCAGGATGCTCCAGATCCGCCGAAACCCCCGGCAAAGCCTGCGCAAACTCCAAAGGCTGATTCGGATACCAAGAAGACCAGCGACGCCAAAAAGCCAAAGAAAGTGTGGACCGAGGACGATCTTGGCAAGTTGAAGGGAAGAGTCTCGGTGGTTGGAAAGTCTGGTTCAAATGGAGGAAGCGGATCGGATTGGGAATCCGACGGGGATTCAGGGAATGAAGCGCACTCTGGCAAGACATCCCTCGGGGAGCAGTTGCGCTCGGAACTCGCCAGATTGCAAGCGCAGATGAATGATACGGACCAGAAGATTGCGCAACTCAAAAATATTCAGAGCGGCGCCACGTCCGGAAATTCCGAAATGCAGCTGCACCACGGTTACAACATGGATCCTCTGCCCGATCAGATCAAGAAACTGGAAGACAAGAAAACCCAGATCCAGACACAAATGGACGCGATCTACGAGCAGGCGAGAAAAAACGGAATCGAACCGGGCCAGTTGCGTTGATCAGCTTTCTGAAGATCTTTGCAGCAGCGGGTGTGAAATCAGGCTAAATCTCCAAGGCGGGACTCCCGTGCGCAATCACGGTTTGGAATCGCCTTTCTCCAAAGCGTCCAGATTTTGCCGTGCGAGTTGATGGTTCGGATTCAGCTGCAGGGCTCGTTCGAAATGTTGTTTCGCCTCCTCGATTTTCCCCGTTAGTGCCAGCGCGCTCCCTAGATTTGCTTCGGCGTCGGCATCGTCCGGTTTCAGCCTTGCGGCCTCGCCGAACTCGGTGACGGCGCCGGCGTAGTCTCCTTGCGACGCCAGCGCATTGCCGAGATTGTAGTGCGCGTCGAAATAGTTCGGGCGGGCCTGAATGGCGGCGCGGAGATGCTGCGTCGCTTCCGGCAGGTTCCCGGAAGCGAGCAGCGCCCCTCCCACAGCATTTTCCACCGTAGCGTCGCCGGGACGCAACTGCAGCGCCAGTTGGTATTGGGGAATGGCTTCGGCGGGCGCGCCGCTCGCCTGCAACATTGCGGCAAGATTGTAATGAGCCTCGAAGTCGGCGGGATTGTTTTCAACGTGATGGCGCGCGAGGGCTTCCAACAAAACCATCCGCGGATCGGCGGTTTCCCCTGGCGCGGCATGCGGCAGGACTTGCAGCCAGAGATGAGCCATTTCGTCAGTGGCACGGTTGCCTGCGAGGATGCGCTTGGGAGGATCGTTGGGATTGAAGATGTTGTCGCTGGAATTGTCGTAGATATAGCGCATCACCACTTTGGTGCCGCGCGGAAGGGGAATCGAGTGCGTGTAATGGAACACCGCTTGCCAGTTTTGGTCCCAGCGCGGAATGTGCAGCAAGGTTTTGGTGGTGCCGTCAGGCAGTAGCACTTGCGCGAACATTTCGCGGCAGACGTAATGGGCATGAGGATAGATGGCCATCACGTCTACGGCTTCGGGCAATGTGAACTGGTCGGTGACCACAAAATTCTTGGCTCCTGGAGGAATGTCCAGCGCGCGGTCATTTTCCAGCTGCATTAGCACCGGAAACTGTGTGGCGGCCTGATCGGTGAAATACAATCCGATGCTCGGCTGAATGGTTTCCGCTTTTCCAGAAGGTTGCAGATGGGTATTGAGGACGAGGTCGTCCCCGGGATCAAGCCGCATGGCCATGCCTTTGGGCTCCGGTTCCGGAATGAGCCCGGGCTTCCAGAAAAAGAAATGCCCGTCCGGATCAAAGGTTTCCGATTCGATTTGCAGCTCCATGCCCGGGAAACCGCAGCCCGGACATTTTTCCTCGCGTCGCGCGGATTCCGAGCGATCCACCAGAAGATTGGCATGATGAACGAGGCGCCGTTCGGCGGGATGGATTTCAATGGCTTTCACCCAGCGCGTTATTTCGAGCGGCGTGCGAAAAATGAAGTTCCAGTATTGGTCGCTTCCGCTGGCTGGCAAAGTGATGGGCTTCTCTGCCCGTAGGATCAAATCCGGTCTGCCTAGCTGCCATCCTGGAACAAATTGTGGTTCCCGAGGCAAATCGCGCGGGTCGCCTTCCTGAAGACCATCGTCCACCCATTGCTGGAAAAGGGCGATCTGAGGATCGGTCAGGTGGTCGTCCCCGAGGAACGGATAATCACTCGGGCCGGGGAGCCAGGGGGGCATGATGCGCTTTACCGTGATATTTGCAATCTGCCGGGCGTGCGATTTCGCGTCGCCGTAAGTGAGCAAGTTAAAGGGCGCGGCTTCTCCCGTGTGATGGCACGGGGCGCAGGTCTTGAAGAAGATCGGTGCGATGTCTCGGTCGAATGTGACGGGACGGGAAGCCCTCGTCACTCCATGCTTTTCGCTTTTGCACGCGGCGCCGACTTCGCTCCAGGAAAGTGCCGCGGCGATCGCGAGTCCGAGCAAGAAAAGAATCTTCGTGCGGGATTCACCCATGACGGCAATCAATTGAGGTCGGCGATGTAGCAACCCACTGCGTGCTGTGTGGGCAGAGTCGCAGGCTGGCCGGCAACGGCAGCTTCGATAGCTTTCTTGAGGTCATGGATTGTGGGGGCGGCGCGCTTGCGCCCGAAGTCTACGAACCAGTTATCAATACGTCCGTGATAAACTAGGTGGCCATCTGTCGCAAAAACAGCCGCTTCCGGGGTAATCGTGGCGCCCGCCAACTTCACCAGGATGTGCTCGGGGTCGCGAAGAGCCGAGAGCGTGTAGCCATAATCGTGATCATGTGTGCGAATTGCTGCCGGGGATTCATCCTTATCCGGATATACTAGCCAAAATCTCGCCTGAGCTGCATAGGCGGCGCTCAACTGGCGGATGGTAGGCGCATAACGGTTCGAGACCGGGCAATCGGTGCGGATAAAAAGAAGGACAATTACTTTGCCTTCGGACGCGTGGATTGGATCCACAGGTTTCCCGCTCAAATCATATGCTGAGGGCCAAGCAGGTGCCCCTGCTTGGGATTGCATCGAGAACAGAATTACACCAAAGCAGCTCAGCAGAAAAAGAAGCAAGTGCCGGAATGGGTATTTGCCGAGGCACATAGCGGCGGGTTTTCTCCCGGATCAGAACCCATTCATTCTACACTCTTTTTTTCGGGTAGAGGGGGAAAGCTGCGATTCGCAAAAAAAGCCGAGGAGAAGCGGCGGAAGAAAGATATTTTGAAAAGCCGAATGGCGCGGGGGGAGAAAGAAAAAGGCCTCCCGGGACGACCTGGTATCCCAGGAGGCAGCGCTTGCTTTCACTCAAAGTGCCTATGCTTGGCAACAGGGTCAAACGAACTGTTGGTCAACCCCAAATCAACAGCCAAGCGACAGAATTTAATTGACTTATTACGTTCAATGAACCAAGCTCACGAAAGGAATAACTACCCATCTGGTGCGATGGTTATCGCGGAATGACCCTCTCAAGCACAGACCGCAGAATTTGCCGGTTTGGACTCTATGAGGCTGATCTTGCCGCTGCTCGCCTGACCAAACAGGGCATACCCATTAAATTACAAGAGCAGCCTTTTCGCATTTTGGCTCTCTTGCTAGAACGAGCAGGCGCCATGGTCACCAGGGAGGAGTTACGCGCCCTTCTCTGGCCTCGAGGCACGTATGTAGAATTTGACGGCAGTGTGAACACCGCGCTGACAAAACTACGTGCTGCTCTGAATGATGATCCAGACAATCCGCGCTTCATCGAAACCGTGCCTCGCAAGGGATACAGGTTCATCGCTCCGGTGCAATTTCTGGAGGGTAATGAGGATTGGGCCCGAGGAATGCCGGAGGTGGCTCACCGTGGCATCGAATCAATCGCGGACCATGGAGAGGATACCCGGCCACCTGGCACTCAGAGGGCCAGAGACGACCGAAGCCGCCGCACACGATTTGGCCTGATTCTGTCAACGGCCGTACTCGCAATGCTGGTGGCGGTTCTTGGCGCCTTGCTTTGGAGGTATTGGCCCGCCGCGGAACCTGAGGTCGTACGCGTGACCGCCCTAACGCACACGGGAAAGGTTGCGCCCGGGAGCAGGATCGTAACCGATGGAGCGCGTGTGTATTTCGTCGCCGAGCAAGAGGGAAATTGGGAACTCCTGCAGACTTCCGTTCGGGGCGGGAGCGCGGAGAAAGTCGCTGCGCCCTTCGATAGCACAGCGGTTCTGGATGTATCTCCGGACCACTCGCAACTTCTAATCGCTCCCTTCTCGCACATCCGCGAGGCAATGCCGCTGTGGCTATGGCCGGCGCACGGAGGAGCTCCTCACCGCCTTGGTGATGTTACCGCAAGCGAGGCCGTCTGGTCCCCGACCGGCCAGCTGATTGCCCTTGCGCGAGAGGACAAGCTTTTCGTCGTAAAGCCAGATGGGACTCAAATGAGGGAGATCGCCAGCTTTTCTTCCCCTCCTCATTCTCTCGTCTGGTCTCCGGATGGAGAATCCCTGCGGTTTACAGTGAGTAGCCCGAACAATTCCTCGGACGAAATCTGGGAAATCACGGAAGACGGGCGAAACCTTCATCAACCTCTGGAGGGAGAGAGGGATACTCATGAAGTTGGCGGGGCCTGGGCCGATCATGGCCGCTACTTTCTTTTCACGGCGGGTTTGAACTCGCACGTGACGCTGGCCGTGGACACTCTCTCAAACATCTGGGTGGCGCAACGGAAGAGATTTTTCTTTCGGGCGGGCCGCGAAAATCCCCTGGAGCTTACGCACGGACCAGTCTCCTTTACTCAGCTTGCCGCTTCATCTGTCGGAACCCGCATCTTTGCATTGGGAACGCATCCGGAATATCAATTGATCCGGGTTGATCCCAAATCGCAAAACGTGACCAGGCTCCTTGATGATGCCGGCGCGACCACTGTGGATTACTCTCCGGATGGCGCCTGGATCGTCTACGCTCTGCGCCAAAATGGTTCGATCTGGAAGAGTCGCAGAGACGGAAGCGGCCGCGTGGAACTGACTTCGACTCCGCCCGGCGCGTTCGCCCCGTCCTGGTCACCGGACGGCAAGAAGATCCTTTTCACTGCATTCTCGTTGGGAAAACAGCCACAGCTTTACGTCATTCCGAGCGAAGGTGGAACGCCTCAGCCGGTCCTACCTCCAGGAACCACCGGCTCAACCATCTCCGGAGACTGGTCGCCGAACAGCCGCGAAATCGTGATGGACTACATGGAACCCGGAAAAGATTTGCGTCCGCATCTTCAAATTCTGGACGTAGCTACCCGTCAAATCACCGGGCTGCCTGGAACCGAAGAATGGAGCCAACCGCGCTGGGCACCCGACGGAAAACACTTCGCTGCCGTGGATCAAGGAGGGCATCGCATCCTGATGAGCGATGGGGAAGGCAAGAATTGGAATTATCTCGCGGAGGCAAAAAGCCCGCGGGAGATTTATTGGTCGTCGGATAGCAAGTTTGTTTATTTTCAGGATACGGGGGACGAAGAACAAAGCGTGTTTCGGGCCTCGGTTGAAACGGCCAAAACCGAAAAGATTCTCGGTTTCAAGGGCTGGCTGGAAAATGGTGCGGCCCAATGCCACTTTACCGGGGTCGGCCCGGACGGCTTCATCTATGCCACGATTGATCACGGAGGTACGGATTTATACGCAGTGGACATGAAACTGCCCTGATCCACCTGTGCTTCAATCAATTGTTTCACCCGCCAAGCAGGGAGACCCTTGGAAGCTGGACGTCTTTCAATAAATCTCGTTGAAATTTGTGGTTGATTTTCGGCTCTCGCCTGTCCGTGGCGAGACAGAGTTCCGTGCCTGTCCAAACGTACAGTGTGGCGCCGCGCACACCCGTACCCCGCAGGCCTACTTCGTGAGCCGTTTGCAGGACAAACTGTTCTCAGCAGGGGCTGAGTCATCCTGAGCGGTTAAGGAGTGCACATGCGCAGATTGATGATCCTTGGAGCATGTCTCGGCGTCACCTTCTTGTTGGCCCTCGCACTTCCTCCGACCGCCGTCAGCCAAACTCCGGTGGAGACGCCAACGGCCGCCTCCCCGGCAACGGGCACAAACCCCGAAGGCGCAGCCAAGAGCAGCGCGGCGCTACCGACCGTCAAGGAAATCCTGGAAAAAAGCGAGAAAGCCACGGGCGGCGAAGCAGCCTGGCAAAAGATGACCACGCGTTCCATGAAGGGAATCTACCAAACGCAGGATGACTCGAGCTTCTTCGGCATCGAGATTTTGCAGAAAGCTCCCAACAAATCCGTGTATCTTTATAAATTTCCGAATGACATTGTGGTCCGCGACGTCTGCGACGGCAAGTCTGCCTGGCTTGAAGACCCCCGAGGCGGATACCACGCCTATGCGGGTGCGGCGCTCGCCAGCAGGTTGAAACAGTCCGAATTCTCCGATCGCGCGAAGATTCTGCTGCTCGAAGCCACTGGCAAACTTCTTGGCACCGAAAAAGTCGGCGCGCACACAGTTTATGTGATCGAGTTCTCCCCCGACAAAGACGAGACTTCAAAGGTCTTCTTCGATACGGAAAGCGGACTCGAAGTGCGCAACGAGGATACCTATGCCACGCCCGACGGGCCATACAAGGTGGCAATTGACATGGAGGACTACCGGGACGTGGACGGTGTCAAGCTCCCGTTCCGCCTGCGGCGCACTGAAAAAGGCGCGGTCTTCAACATCCGGTTGACGCAGGTGAAATTCAATTCTCCGGTTGACGAAACCGAATTTGTGAAACCGGAATCGGCCTCGAATTAGGCGGCCATCTGCTATCTGGCAACAAAAAAGGGACGCACTTGGCGTCCCTTTTTTGTTGCCTTGATCTTGATTCTTTGTCCGACTACTTCGCGGCAGCAGCCGAGATTTCTTTCTCGATGGGAGCACCGACGAGGTTGCCCCATTCGGTCCAGGAACCGTCGTAGTTACGCACATTGTGGAAACCGAGCAGATACTTCAGCACAAACCAGGTATGCGAGCTGCGCTCGCCGATGCGGCAGTAAGCGATGACGTCCTTATCGCCGTGGACACCCTTCGCGCCATAAAGCTGCTTGAGGTCGTCGGCTGATTTGAAGGTGCCGTCTTCTTTGACCGCCTGCGCCCACGGGATGTTGGCCGCAGTGGGAATATGGCCGCCGCGTTGTGCAGTCTCCGACATTCCGGGAGGAGCAATAATCTTGCCGGTGAACTCGTCCACGGAGCGCACGTCAACAAGCTGAACGGCGCGCTTCTCCACAGCTTCAAATACCTGGTCGCGCTTGGCGCGGATCGCGGAGTTCGGCGTTTTGGTTTTGTACGTGGTCGCCGGGTAGGCAGGAACCGCCGTCGAAAGTGCCCGCTTTTCCTCGAGCCATTTTTTTCGTCCGCCGTTCACCAGCAGAACTTTGTCATGGCCGTAATATTTCAGCTGCCAGAACGCCCAGGCGGCAAACCAGTTGTTGTTGTCGCCATAGAGCACGATCGTGGTATCGGGCGAAATACCCGCCTGCCCAAGAAGCTTTTCAAAGGCTGTAGGTTCAGCAAGATCGCGACGGATGGCGTCCTGAAGTTCCGTTTGCCAGTTCCATGCGACCGCGCCGTCCACGTGGCCTTGATCATAGGCCGTGGTGTCAACGTCCACTTCCACCACCCGAATGCCAGGGTCCTTGGCGTGGGCGGCGAGCCAATCGGTTGTTACCAGAACTTCGGGATGAGCATATTCGGACATGGTCTGAATCCTTCCTTGGAGATATCTGAAGAGCGTAGCCTAAATGGGGGGAGAAATCACCCTATTTTTAGTCGGGATTCCCGTCCTTCATTTTTGGTGCTGCAAGCCCTTTAAATTGTCATTCGGCGGGGACCAGTTTGCCTTCCAGCATCTCCCATTCGATGCGCACCAGCCAGTCAAAGTGCATGCCCTCGGTCTTGAGCCATGCCTCGAGCGCTTCGCGTGACTCCGCTCGAAATTCCGCGAACATTTTTCCATCCACCATGTTGACCAGCACGCGCTCGGCCCTTGCCGTCCCTCCGCATTGCATGCGCTGCGCCAAGGTCTCTGCGCCTTGCCTCGTGAGGCAAGCGAGCGTGTGTTGAGTCAAATAGCGTGGCATCGGAACTCCGTGAAACAAATTGGAGTCTAAGTATTCCATACATACAAATTGCGCGCACGATGCCGGAAGGGTCCAGCGCAAGGGGCCGGGGCAGAGTTCTGTTATCAGGTTCAGCACTCCTAGCATTGGATTGAACGAGGAGTGCGAAAATGAATCGCTAAACGGAGACAACAGACAACCGGTCAACAGCATCTGGATTGGCAAAGAAGCGATTCGCACGGGGGTGGTTCATGATGAAGAAGATCGCGGTCGGGTGTCTCCTCACAGTGCTTCCGGGTCTGACTCTCGCGCAACAGAAGTCAGCAGTAAAAACGCAACATTCAGCAACTGAGGAAACAAGTTCGGCGGCCGAAAGTAGCGAAGCCACAAAACTGCCGGTCCGGCGGGTAGTCCTTTACAAAAATGGCGTGGGCTATTTCGAGCATTTGGGTCGTGTGCGCGGCGATCAGAATGTGCACATTGATTTCACCAGCGCGCAACTGAACGATGTTCTGAAATCGCTCACCGTCCTTGATTTGAGCGGCGGCCGGATCACCGGTGTGGATTACAACAGCGAAGCGCCTCTGACCCGCAGGCTCGCGACGCTGCGTCTTGCTGTGGGAGAACGCCCCACGGAGGCTGAATTTCTCGGCGCTCTCCGTGGTGCGGGCGTGGAAGTGCGTGGCGGCACTTCCGCTCCCGTGAGCGGCAAACTGCTCAGCGTCGAGAGAAAAACCCGCAACGGTACGAACTGGACTGTGGAGACCGATGAAATTTCATTGATCACGGACGATGGCGAAGTGCACAGCGTGGACCTCAATCCCGCAACAAGTGTCCGTATTATGGATCGCGACCTGATCGTCGAGGTTGGCAAATATTTGGGGCTGATCGCCTCGTCTCGCGACCAGGATGTCCGCCGCATGACCATTTCCGCGACGGGAACCGGCGAGCGCAATCTCTACGTGAGCTACATCAGCGAAGTTCCCATCTGGAAGACCACCTACCGGATCGTTTTGCCTACGGAGGAAGGAAGGAAGCCGTTATTGCAAGGCTGGGCCATCGTGGACAACACCGTTGGCGAGGACTGGAACAACGTCGAACTCTCTTTGGTGGCTGGCGCTCCTCACTCTTTCATCCAGCAGCTCTCGGAACCCTATTACGGCAGGCGTCCTGTCGTGCCGCTCCCGGAAAGTGTTCAATTATCGCCGCAGACGCACGGGGCTTCGCTCGTCGGTGGAAATGGCAGTTTGAGCGGCCAGGTGACGGATCCATCGGGCGCAGTCGTGCCCGGATCGAGTGTCGTGCTGAAGGATGAAAACGGCGCCGTCGTGGCCCAGACAATAACCGATAGCAACGGCCAGTATTACGTTTCTGGACTTTCTCCAGGAAATTACCGCGCTGAGATTGGCAACCGCGGCTTCCGAACGAACGCCGTCACAGGCTTGCAGATCGAACCGGGAAACAACAGCCTGAATTCAGCGCTTCAGGTGGGATCCACCGAGGAAACTGTCACCGTGAGCGCCAGCACTCCAACAGTGAACACAATGAGCGCTGCAATAGTCGGAGGACCGCAGATTCGTGTCGCAAATCGTCCGCACGTTGGCGTCGCAGGCCAGTTTGGCAGGCTAGAACTGTCAGCAAGACTTACGGCACCCCCTCCACCCCCACCGCCTCCTGTGAGTCTCGAACAAGCTCGGGAAATGAGCGAAGCTGCCGCGAATGGCCAAGGCTTGGGCGATCTCTTCGAATACAAACTCAAGGACCCCGTCACTCTGAAAAAGAACCAATCCGCGCTCGTCCCGATCGCTCAAACCGAAATTGAGGCCGAAAAAGTCTCCCTGTGGAGCGGAACAACCGGTGCCGGCCGCCCTTTGCGCGCTCTCTGGTTGAAGAATACAAGTCCGCTTACTCTCGATGGCGGCAGCTTCAGCGTTCTCGAAAACGAGGTCTTCGCCGGCGAAGGCTTGACCGATCCCATCAAACCGGGCGAGCGCCGGTTGCTTTCCTACGCGACGGATTTGGGTCTTCTCGTGGAGGCGCAGCAAGCTAGCGAGCCGCAGCACGTCACGAAGGTCAAAATTTCCAAGGGCGTTCTTACGCAAACGAGTGAACTTCGGCAGCGCACTGTTTACGCGGCGCGAAACCAGGATGAAACTCCACGCATTCTGGTGATCGAGCATCCTGCCCGCCCCGACTGGCAATTGATGAAGGCCACAAAAGAACCCGAAGAACGCGCGCCCGGTGTCTACCGTTTCCAGGTCGAAGCCGCTCCAAAATCCACGGCTACCTTGCCCATTGAGGAAACGCGTACCCTTTTTACCGCCTACGAGTTGGCAAACCTCGACGACGATCAGATCGCTGTATTCGTAAAGCAAGGCACGCTAACTCCGCAAATGACGGACGCCCTCGGAAAAATCACCGCGCAAAAGGCGGTGGTCGCAAAACTGGAACAAGAGATGGAAGATCGCCAGAAAGATATTGACCGTATCGTCCAAGACCAGGGCCGTTTGCGCGAGAATATGAAAGCTCTGCGCGGAAGTGCGGAAGAAAAAGCCCTGCTGCTGCGCTATACGAAGCAGCTTGACGACCAGGAAACGGAACTCGCCACCCTTCGCCAAAAAATTCAGGATACCGAGGCTCAGCGTGATGCTGCCAACGATCAACTGGAAAAAATGATCAACGATCTGGACTTGGAAGCGACGCTCTGATTCTGGAGCCGGCCTCGCTCAGAAATTGGCGGATTTTCTGCATCACCCGGCAAACGGCCCCTATTCGCCCTCGAACCACCTGTCCTCAGTGACAGGTTTGCGGTCAGTCACATTCACGGGTGAGTTTGCAGACAGCGAAGAGACCGAGGCTACACTGCATATGTGTACCGGAGTCGCAAATCATGAAGCGCCTGCTCCCGATGCTCTTCTTACTTGTTGCAGTTTCCGCTGCGGCACTCGTCGCCGTCCAAAGCGTCAACGCCGCGCAACACCGGAAAGATAGAGGCGCGTTCCAGGGCGTCGTCCTGGGGCCCGACGACAAGCCCGTGCCTCATGCGGCCGTAATTTACCAGTCCTCCGCCGGTTCCGCTCCACACGCCGTCCACACGGACTCTCGTGGGCACTTCACCATTCCGAATTTGCACTGGGACAATTACGACTTGCGCGCCTCGTCCAAGGGCGTCTTTTCCGAGTGGGAAAAGAATGTGACCCTGCACAAAGGCGAGACTCGCGAAATCACGCTGCGGCTCATTTATGCGAGATCCATGCCGAAGACCACCTCCGCAAAATCTAAAAGTCACTGACCTCCAGGGATACCTTTCCCAAACTGCCGCCCTGTCCGCTGATTTCCGTAAGTTCAAGTTTCTATGCCTGGCTAACTTATTGAAATTACAATGATTAACGTATTCCAAAGGGCCCTTGATTGAGCCTCGTACTAAGACCCGGGTACCCTCAAAGGTGGCTCCAAGGCTCCATTGAGAGCAACAGTCTTGCCCGGTAGAGTCGCTCAACGGGTTGGGGGCCGCGCGGGGACAGCGGCTCCGCAAGGAGCCGTGTGCGAGCTACCCAACCCGCCTGTTCTTCGCCTCTGAGTATTTTTCTCTCCCAACCCATGCGTCGGCCGGGATAGGGCTCTCGCGCAAATTTATCCCGGGCCACGGCCCATCCGTTCAACCCGTGGTCCGGCACGTGCAACCGAATGGATGCTGCGATTCGGCTTGATGCCGAGGTTGTAGCTAGAATCATCACTTACGCGCTCGTACTTGGCTCTCCGATGGGAGGTTTGTGCGACACCTGAAAGTCATCTCTGGCATTGCCTGGAGCTTTTCGATTTTCTCGCGGGCGATTGCTTTAGCCTGGCTTGCGGCTTTGCCCGGAGGCGCGCTCGCAGCAAGCCTCAAGCCGGAAACCCGCGCTGCATTTGAGAGATACGTCCAACTGACCGATCAAAGGAACGCCGCGGAGCTTTCCGCTAATCATAAATTCCTTTGGATAGACTCACTTGACCCGCTCGCGCGCCAGAACGCCTACCAGTCACTCGACGCGGGTGCCCTCGAGATCTCCCAACGCGAAACGCTGAACGAGGGCAAGCCTATCTCATGTCCAAACGGACTGATTCATCATTGGATCGGTCTCATATTCGTCCGGGGCGTAACCCTCGACGAGGTTCTGCACACTCTTCAGGATTACAACCACCACGCAGTCTATTACGGGCCCGATGTTCAGCAATCCAGAATCGAATCTCGCGACGGCGCGCATTTTCGTGTCTTTATGAGGTTCCGCAGGACCGAAGTCATCACCGTCGTGATTGACACGGTCAACGACATTCAATACTTCCGCGACAGCCCGGATCGCGCTCGTAGCAGAAGCTCCGCGATTCGCGTGAACGAAGTGGAGAATCCCGGAGCACGCAACGAGCGCGAAGATCCCGCTGGCCAGGACGACGGTTTTCTCTGGGGCATGGAAACCTGGTGGCGCATGGAAGAAAAAAACGGTGGCGTCTACATCCAGAGTGAAGTCGTTTCGCTCACGCGCGACATTCCGTCCGGCCTCGGTTGGCTCGTCGGCCCCTTCGTCAATTCCATCCCAAAGGAGTCGCTCACATTCACTTTGCAAGCCACACGGCGCGCTGTCCTCTCGGCGAAGCTTTCCGGTGAAATTGCCGCCGCAGGTGAGCAGGTCTCTCCTGACTGACTCTCGCCACGTATTCAGCCAGCGCCGCTGGAGGCTCGCTTCTGTTTGACCTGGCTCAGCCATTCATAAACCGCTTCCGCATGCCGGTCCCACGTGAGCTTAGACGCCGTGACAACCGCATTCTGTCCCATCTGGCGCGCTCGTTCAGGATCGTTTACAAGAGATCGGATCGCTTCTGCCAGCTCCTGCGCGTCCCTTGGATCTTTGAGAAGAATTGCGTCATGCCCGGGCGTAACCCATTCGGAGATCCCCGCCTCGGGGCTCACAATCACAGGCAGCCCGCAAGCCATGGCTTCAAGACAAGGAAGGTTGAATGAGTCCTCCAGCGACGCCGACACAAGTACGTCCGCCGCCGCATAAAAAGACAAAACGTCTCGAGACGGGGCCGACCAACTCACCCGTTCAAGGACGCCCAACTCCCGCGCATGCGCTATGGATGGCGCCGGGTCATCCTGGCCCACAACCAGCAGGCGTAGCGGCAGATCACGGCAATGTGACGCGGCCTCGAGCAGCGCTGGAAGCCCTTTATTGCGCCAATCGTTTCCGACCAGAAGCAAACAAACTTCATGGGGAGCCATCTGCCAGCGCTCGCGAGCACTCCCCCGCAGACAAACCATTGCGCCAGGGTGAAAGATGTCCGTGTTCACTCCGTAAGGGATGACGGTTACATCGCTTCGCCCGAAATACCGCGCCAACTGCTCGGCGGTTCGTCGCGACACTGCGGCGAGCGCCACGTTCTTTCGCGTGTACGTCCGCCGCTCCAGCGTGCAGATCAGAGCGTAGTACAGCCTTCTATGCATCCCCCGGAGTCCCGTGGGAAGCGCCGCTCGCTGGAGTTCCGCCAGGCGATGAAAAACGGCGTGAACGAAAACTGCGCTCGCATCCGGGCAATTGATTCCCGGCGGAAAAACGAAATCAAATCGCGCTCGCTCCACCATCCTGTCCCAGAGTCGCCTCCAATAATTGAAAAGATACCAGCCCGCGAACTTGAAGATGTGCGGACCCGGAAGCAAAATCACCCGCCGCCAGCGGATTGCACCTTCACCCTTACTTCCGGCCCCGCCGCGACCTTCCAAAGTGAGATCTTCGACTCGCTGCGCATACAGATTGATTTCCCATCCATATTTTCCGGCCAGGCGTTCGAGGAGCTCCGCGACAGCGCGTTCCGTGCCGTGCTGCCGGTCAACGAACGGAGAGGCTACCGCCACGCGCAAGTCAGCTCATCCAACGCCGATGAGGCTTGGTGGTGTCCGAGTCGGCGGCATATTGGGCGGAAATAGCGATGCTCGGCAGGCGAAATAGGATTCCGAGTAACAGCCAGAAATACGCGTTCATCACAAAATCCTGGTATGCCACTAGACTCATGTAGCCCATCGGAAACAGCAACAGAAAAACATACCAGAAGATGACAAAACCGATGGGAAGCCAGGGCGAACCTTTCAGGTCCTTCACGATCTTCCAGGCAGAGGTACAGATGGCTGTTCCCATCACGATCCAGAGGATCAAGCCCCCGATTCCCAGTTCCACGATGAGTTGGCCATACCCGTTCTCCACGCCTACGTTCATTGGCGGTACGCGCATGATGCGTGCCACATACTGCGCCCCCAGCGACGCTGTTCCGATTCCATATCCATAGGGCCATCGGGGATAATCAAACGCCAACAGAAAATTCCTCATCGGATACGTTTCGGCCCGATAAGTGAGTTCGCTCGCGGAACTTGAGGGCAGCAGCGTCTCAGAGTAAACCGCCACGCGGGCCCCAAATTGCCGCGGAAAAACGGCCACGAGCGCCATCAAAGCCAACCCTACAACCAACAGGGAACGCTGGATTGCACGAAGCGCCCTTATCGCTTCCCGCTGCCGCCAGGGCGCTCCCCAGAGAAAAGCAGCCGCAATCACAAGCCCGCTGCCCATGTTCCACAGGAATACGCCGCGCGAAGCGGACATGAAAGAAGCACCTGCCACGACAGCGATCGTTCCAAAGGCGAGCAAACGTCCCCGGCGGCTGCGCAATATCAAATAGCCTCCAAAGCCAAGAGAAATCAGCCAGGAAACAATCAGAAAATCCTGAAAGCGGCCCATGCTCACAAATACAGAGGTGGGCCGGTATGCGAGTTCTCCGGTAATCGGCGCGTACCGGTAGGTTGAGCTCAGTTCACGAATATCTGCTTGGAGGTGCGCTGGATTCAGAAACGATGGTCCGATGATGGACTGTGCAATTCCCAGACCCGCGATCGCCAAGATCAAGATGGAATTCGCGAAAAAAAACTGGCGCAATTCCGTTTCCGAATTAATCAGGGAATAGCCCACCAGCATCAGCGGCACATATAGAAAATAGAGCTTCATCCCCAAAATTCCATAGAAAAAACTGGAAGAGCCGGGATTGAAAACCTGCACCAGCCCCAGCCAAAAAAAGATCAGGAATGCCATCAGGAATGGCGGCCGGAAGGTCTGGATTTTTTTGGCCCTATAGGCGATAAAAAAGGATAGATATAGAATGCTGACCAGCATATCTTTGGCGAAGTAGATCGCCATGTTGTTACCCAGGAATTTCCGGGCGAAATCCTCAAACAACAACCACCCCACAAAGAGATATACGCCCCTTTTCCAATCGTTCAGGATGACGACCACACCTGCAACCACGATGAACGCGAGCCCGGCAAACGCCAGGTAGGTCATTTGCTCGGCAATGATCAGCTGAGCGGCTTCGTAGGCGATAAATGCGGAAACAGAAAGAAACAGGATAAGGAATACCGGGCCGCGACGGTACTGCGCGGACAGCGCTGGAGCGGGATTCCTCATCGTGAGCGCACCATCAAATGTGACATCCCCACTTCTCGGCCGTTATGATGGGCTTGCCTTGAAGGGAGATCCTCCAAGTTCAGCCATACCCATCGACAGTTTCGCCAATTCAAAAGAAAAGTTACTGCGCCGCATAACCGGGATCACACATCATACGCCTACTGAGCACGAGCTGAGTTTGTTGGCTTCTGCCAGATGGTCGTGTGTTTCATCAGGTTAGCGCTTTGGTGCACGATAGGCCAAGAGCTTGGTACCCCCCATTCTCCAAGAGGCAACCAGCCCGTGTCGTCCACTAGCAACAGACCGCCTTCCTTTAGTTTCGGCAAAGCCTGCTTGATGCACGCCGTGCGATAGTGGCCGTCCACGACCACAAAATCGAGGCTCTCATCCGCAAACTCCTCCACAACCGCAACGTAAGCTGGCAGGGGATCGTAATCCCTCCGTGTCGGTTGTTCCAGCGGATGGTCCAGAGGAATGAACCGGCATTCGGCAGCGACCTGGCTGGTGATCATGCGGCTCACCTTGCGATGCCAGTTTGGGTCAAATTCGATGCTCAATAGTTTGCCCAGGCGGCTCGCGTACCACCTTGTGCTGCGACCGCTGCCCCATTCCAAGCCGATCTGGTCTGATTTCAGTTTGGACGCGCAGAAGCGCACCGCCCCGGGCGCAATCCATGGCTCGTTGCGATGTAGAAATTCATGCGCCTTGTATCCAATATATCGCAGCGCGTAACCGGGACGCCTCAAGTACTCGAAAATTCGTTTTGCATTCATCTCAAGCCCAAAAACGCTGCGGCCGAAGCGAACAAGGGTCAATTGGAATTCGCCGGGTTCAGAGAATTCGGGACCAAAAGCGATAAGAAGCGCCATCCCGCTTCCAGTTTGGCAACATACAGCCGGTCTTACAATTTACTGACAGAGCGCCGCTCTGCAAGAGCCCGTTTGTAGAGTTTGGCATGCTCCTCCAGCATCCTCTGGCGCTTGAACAGTCGTAACGCCCTGGCCCGCGCTCTCTCGCCAATTTCCTTCACGATCGCGGGTCTTCGCAGCACCTGGCGCATGCAATCCGCCAGCCCTTCCGAACTTCCCGGCTCGAATTTCAATCCTGCATCTCCCACCACTTCTCCGAGCCCGCCGATATCCGCTCCGATCACCAGCCTGCCCAGCATCATCTGTTCGATCGCAGCAAGCCCCGCCGTTTCCTCCCAGATGGATGGCATCACCACCGCATGCACCGACCGCAGGCACTTCGCCAGTGCAGCTCCGCGCAGAAATCCGGTGAACTCCACCGTCTCCGTCAAGCCCATCGCGCGCACGTCGTCTTCCAGCCCGTTCCTCTCGGGTCCATCGCCCACAAAACGCAAATGAAAACGAAATCCTTCATCGCCAAGTTGCTTCGCCGCTTCCACCAGGAGCGGCAATCCCTTTTCCGGTACCAGCCTTCCGACATACGCGAAACATGGAATTTCTGCGGCGCTGGTGAAGATTGCTTCCGCGGCAGCTCCATTCAGGGGATCCTCGATCCCGTAGTAGCAAGTAGAGCTGCGCGGAAATCCCTGCCGCCGCATTACATGGGCCGAAATCGCCACGTTCGCCGTGGCTCGCCGGCTTAACCGCCGCCGTGGAAACGTGCGGAGCAATGCACGAAAACTCGCGCCATTCCACCGGCCCTTCGCGTTGCAGCGCAGACACTTCCCATAGCGCCCCGCTTGAAAATGCCCCGGACAAACGCGCAGCTCCGGCTCGATTAGAAGAAGCCCATTCGGACAAATCGCCTGGTAACCGTGATGCTCGATCACGAATGGTTTTCCGGCCCACCAGGACCAGAACATCGGGGCCAGCGCGGGTCCCGCGACGTGAATCACGTCGGCTTCCCCGATCAGCCTCCGCAGTTCGGCTGAATCAGGACACCGCACCACGTGAAACGGCAGAGTCGTATCGTCCAGTTGCCCGGCCGCTGTCTGCGTCGCCACCGTGACCTGGAACTCCGGTCCGCCTTCCGGATTGTGCATCTGCGAAAGTCCGCCGGCGAGAGACATTAGACTGCTCTCGACACCACCGACGCTCGGCGCAAAAACGTGTGAATAAAGAAGCAGTTTCAATCTGTCTTTTTTCCGAAAGGTTTCATTCCCTGCCGGAGAAAATCATACTCGGTTCGGAGTTTCTCTCCCACCCTTTCACGCCCGCTCACGCTAGGAGCTTTCCCCTCGTCGAAGAAATCCACAGGTGCGTGCCTCACCCGGGCATTTTTCGTTCAGATCCTCCCTCTGCGGCTTTCTCCCTCGGCGCCGGCTTGCGGCCTTTTCGTGCGAGGGCGCGGTTCAGCGCATCCAGCATAGCTTCCGTGGCCTCATGGTACGACCACGTCTTCATGCGCTCCCGTGCCCGGCGCGCAACCTGATTCAGTGCTTCCTGGTCCGCCAAAATCTCGCGCAGCGCGCGCGACAACCCTTCCACATCCCCGCAAGAACAAACAAAACCCGTCTTGCCCGGCTCAATCAGTTCCCCGGCAGCTCCCACGCGGTCGCTTGCCAGCACCGGGCACCCGCACAGCATCGCTTCATTCACTACCAGCCCGAACGGCTCGTATTCCGAAGGAAGCACCATCAGGTCCGCCGCGGCATAAATTCCCGGGAGGTGGCTCTGATTTACAAAACCGAGAAATCGCACCCGCTCGCTGACTCGCAAGGCCTTCGCCAGCTCTTCCAGTTCCGAACGCTGTTGGCCGTCTCCTGCGAATACGAGCCACGCTTTTTCCAATTTCGCCATTGCAAACGCTTCGAGCAAATCGCCCGGCCTCTTCCATCCTTGCAGTTTCGCGCAAAACAGAATGACCACATCATTCCGTTCCATACCCCACGATGTCCGCACTTCGTCCCGATTCGCCTTGGCGGCCTGCGCCAGCCACCAGTCGTTATCCACGGTGTCCAGTGTCATGGAGATTCGACCGCTCGGGAATCCAAGCGACTCCATCATCCGGGACCCCGCTTGCGATGCGGTGATAATTTGATCCGACAGGCAAAAGATGGCTCGCCAGCCCATCCGTTTCAGCATCAGCTTCAGGCCGCGCTTCCAGCGATTCGTCTCGCGTGGAACGATCGAGGATGCGTCCGTCCCGAACAGTATCGGAATTCCCCGTGTCTTGGCTCCCAGCACCGCAAACCAGAACGAACTCCTGCGATATCCCATATAGGAAATCACCGCGTCAAAACCGCCGCTTCGTACCAGTTTCCAGACTCCCGGATTGCACAATCCGAAAAACGACTCTTCATTGCGCGTCAACGGACGATTCGGCACTTGCAACCATCGGTAGCCCTCGAGCAGCGGAATGTCCCAGGAAACCTTCGCGTTGAATTCGCTGTCGTAGCCTGGCTCCGCTCCGCGAAGGCTGCAATACGCCACCGTCAGATCCACTTTGGAATGCGAGGAAAATGCCCGGAAAAATGGCGCACCATATTGGATTGGGTGGGTCGCAATGACGAGGATGCGCAGGCGCTCAGCCATGCCCGCCCCAAGTGCACTGCGTCGGGCCCGTGGTCGCCTCTAACTCTTTCCGGCGCAAGGACATGCCCCACGCGAAGTATACCCGGTTTCGCGCCTGTATCGCCTGTGCTAAACTTCTTAGGGTCCGCCAGGGTTTACGGCATTCCGTAGGTCTCCGCAGGATTAAACACCCAAACGGGTGTGCCGCAATAGGGCGCGCGGCCAAAATTTCCAAATGTCGGCCGCTTTGGGCCGCACATGAAATAGAGGATGTGTCATGTCCGGGCATTCAAAATGGGCCACGATCAAGCACAAGAAAGCGGCCACCGACGCCAAGCGCGGCCGCGTTTTCACCCGTTTGATTCGCGAGATCACCATCGCCTCACGCATCGGCGGCGGCGATCCCAATACCAACCCGCGCCTTCGCACCGCGGTCCTTGCGGCGAAAAATGAAAACATGCCGAACGACAATATCGAGCGCGCCATCCAGCGCGGCACCGGCCAGCTCGAAGGCGAGCAGTTTGAAGAAGTCACCTTCGAAGGGTATGGTCCGGGCGGCGTCGGAATGCTGATCCAGACGGTCACCACCAATCGCAACCGCGTCGTCGGCGAAATGCGCCACGTCATGGGCAAGAACGGCGGCAACCTCGCCGAGGCGGGCGCCGTCGGTTGGATGTTCCACCGCAAGGGCGAAATCACCATTCCAAAGGAAGCGGCGACAGAGGATAAATTGTTGGATTTGGTCTTGGAAGCTGGTGCCGAGGATCTGAAGGACGATGGTTCAAACTGGTACATCGTCACTCCGCCAGAAGCTCTCGAAGCTGTCAAAGAATCGCTGGCAAAAGCGGGAATTAGTCCTGCGAGCGCAGAAGTCGGCATGGTTCCCCAGAACTACATCAAGCTCACCGGCCAGCAGGCCCAGCAGATGCTCCGTCTCGTCGAAGCGCTCGAAGAACACGACGACGTGCAGCACGTCTACGCGAATTTCGATATTGACGAGTCCGAGATTCAGGAAGCAGTCGGCGCCAACTGAACCGGATGAACATTTTCCCGCGACATGCGGCAATTTTGGAATTGCCATGTTTGTCCCTTAATTCCTCCGAGAAAAATACTGGCGGGTAGCCCTCCATGTCCGTAGACTGTTGGCGATGAAGGGAACGCTTCGAAACGATACGTTATTGCGCGTTCTGGGAGTGGATCCTGCCGCAGCGGGCCCCACCGGTTACGGAATTATTGAAAGTGATGGCCGCCGTTTCCGCATGTTGCATTATGGGGCGCTCCCCGTAGCGGACAAAATCAGGAATGGCTCCGCCGGTGCCGCTCTTCGCGCCGTCCACGACAAAATTTGCGAACTAATCGCCGAATTCGCTCCCGATGTTCTTGCTGTCGAATCGATTTTCTCCGCGCTTAACATCAAGACTGCTCTGCGCCTCGCCGAAGTCCGCGGCGTGGTTCTCCTCGCTGCCGCTCAACACAGCCTGGAAATTCACAGTTACGCCCCGCGCGAGATCAAAGCGTCCGTGGCGGGTTACGGCAACGCCGATAAGCGACAGATACAGCTGATGGTTCGCGCGATCCTGTCCATGGACGAGACTCCCCATCCGTCGGACGCTGCCGATGCCCTCGCCGTCGCACTCTGCCATCTTCAACGAGAAAAATCGTTCAGGCGATTCGGAATTCCTTCCGCCGTCGCCGCGCCGCAAAAAACCAGAAGCGCTCTTCGAAACGTCCCCGTCGCAACCGAGGCCTCTGTTTCCCGCACCTCAGCACCCCGATGAAGACTTGCCGCATAGCTCTGGGATTGATGTTTGCCTATTTCCTCTCGGGGAGTTTTGCCATTGCAGCCTCTCCCGGACCTGGCCCGGCAAAGATCACTTTCCAGCGTATTTTCAAAGGCAGTACGCCCGAATTCGTGCAAATCACCGTGCGCAACGATTCGGATGCTGCCACCTACGAAATTCGTCAACTCGACGAAGATCCGGGCTCTACCCCATTCCAGGTCGGCGCCGCGCTGCGCGCCAGAATGTTCTCCCTCGCGGATAAGTTAAACGATTTTATGGGGCTCAACCTGGACGTTCACCGCAAAATTGCCTACCTCGGGGAAAAAACGTTCCGCTGGGAACAGGGTGGCCAGGTTTTCGAAACCAAATTTAACTACACCTTGAATTCCACGGCAGCGGAACTTTTGCAAATTTTCGAGGGGTTGGCCCGTCAGCAGGAGCTCGCGGATCTTCTCGCCCGGAGCATCCGTTACGACCGTCTTGGCGTCAATGATGCCTTGCTTCAGGTAGAATCCGATTTCACACGCGGCCTCCTTCCCGAGCCCCAAAGGCTCCTTGCCCTCCTCGATCAGATTGGTGGCGACGAGAAAGTCGTGGATATCGCCCGGGATCGCGCGCGGTCCCTTGCCGACCGCATCCGCCACCCCCGCTGAGCCCATTCGGCCAGTCCGTCGTTCGGCCCACGATTCCAATGATATTCTGCGCGCCCCATCCCCGTACCTGTCGGCCACGTCAGATCTTGCCACAGCTCGATTCCCTCGAAGCCCTTCGCTGCGAGTTGGCCGTCTCCACCTCTAGTTTTCTTCGCTTTTTCCCTTGACTCACACTAACGCTTGTGGTATACTAGTTGTGTCATTAACATGTTAGAGACAGGGCAGTTCTCCGTGTTGTGGCCCCAGAGAGAAAGACTTTCCCTCCCATGTCCTCTCCCGATAGACACGATGGAACGCTTCGATTTTCCTCAACGCGTTCCGCTCCACACGGTCTGGCTTTGTTCATGGGAAGTGACGCAACTTTATCTAACCAGTTTATTTTCTTTCAGTTGCGCACTGTTTGGCGCGACGGCGCCCCTGTAACTCCCCTGAAATCAGTAAGTTGCGCACTCTTTCCGTCGGCACGGGGGGAGGGGGCTCGGCCGTTACAAATTCAAAGCTCGATTTACCCAGCGGCGCTGGGATGGAGGTCGAGAGGAGAAACCCTGTTCGGCGAACGCCATTTGCCGAGGAAGTCTATGCGGGACGCTGGTCGAGGCGTTTGAGCAGGTACAAGGGAAGCGCGAGCGACAGCCCGACTACCAGATTGGCGAGGAGAACTAGCCACCACCCGGAGATCCTTCGTTCCGCAGCATCGCGGCCCGACCAAACCAGAAAAATCACCGACGAAACGATGAGATCCGCCGCGAAAAAACTGGAAATTCGCGTGGCGAAGATCTCCTCGAAAAACAGGCTGAAATTCGGTCCGTGAATCAGGAAAAAGGGAAGCGCAAACCAGTACGGGATCACAATTCCGGCGATGCAGCAGACGATCAGGAAGATTCTCATCGGCGACCTCGAATCGTGCCGTTCCAGGGAAGAACTGATCCACACCGAACCAAGAATGCTGATTCACTCTTTAATGTACGTGCTTTCGGACAACCAAGTCGAGCAAGGCTAGGGATGCGAAACGGCGCTTTGTTGTGCGCCATACGCAAGGGCGGAGAGAGACTCGGTGTAAGGAGCGCGGGCCACGCCGCGTTCAGTGAATATGGCAGTGATATAGCGATGCGGAGTGACGTCAAACGCGGGATGCGCAGCGGGCACATCGGGGGCGATGCGCACGCCGCGAATCTCCGTCACCTCCGCGGAGGAGCGCTCCTCGATGGGGATGTGATCGCCGTCGGGGATGGAGAGATCGAGCGTGGAGATGGGCGCGGCGATGTAGAAAGGGACGTTGTTCTCCTTCGCAAGGACTGCGATCTGGTACGTGCCGATCTTGTTCGCGGCGTCGCCGTTCGCGGCAACGCGGTCGGCGCCCGTGACGATGGCGCGGACTTTGCCGGTCTTGAGGAAGTGGCCGACCATGTTGTCCGTAATGAGCGTGAGGGGAATGCCGCTGCGGTGCAGCTCCCAGGCGGTGAGCCGTGCCCCCTGGAGGTAAGGGCGCGTTTCAGGCACGAGCACGTGGATGTCCTTGCCTTGCTCGAAAGCGACCTGAAAGACGCCGAGGGCAGTTCCTATGCCGGCGGTGGCCAGAGCGCCGGCATTGCATTGCGTCATCACCTGCCCTTCGCGCGGCATGAATTCGGCGCCGAAGCGGCCGATGGCCTCATCAATCGCTCTTTTTTCCCGATGGACTGCCTGGGCTTCCTCAACCATGGCCAGCTTGATTTTCGAGAGGTCGGAAGTCGCGCTGCTGGTTTCCGAAAACCGCTTTTTCATGCGTTGGAGCGCCCAGAAAAGATCCACGGCAGTCGGGCGAGTTTGAGCGAGCGTTTCCACGATTGTAGGGAATTCGTCGCGCAGCTCAGCGAGAGATTTCGCTCGAGAATTCTGAAGACCCAGAGCGACGCCCATGGCTGCGGCCACTCCGATTGCGGGAGCGCCACGAATCACCATTTCGCGAATCGCCCTAGCGACTTCGCGGTAGTCGGTGTAGGTGTGGGAGATTTCTTCGCTGGGCAGGCGGCGTTGGTCGAGCATGATCACGCCGCGATCGGTCCATTCGATGGGCTGCGCTACATTCATTCTAGAATCATCTCCGTAAACTTCTATTCTAGCGGAGATGGCCTCTTCCAACCGAATGATCGGCGGCTTGGGCACAAGAACAAACTGCGTCTTACTTCTCCGCTGAAACGGCGATCGTCTGAGGCGAAACATTCCAGCCGCGGAGGGCCAGTTGCGGCTCGCCTCGGGCCGCGCTTGCAGGATATTCGATTTTGATACTACGCGATTCTCCGGGAAGGAGCGAAACGTAGTTGTCGCTGTAATAAGCGGGCAGAATGCGCGTTCCATCGGAAGCGTTGACCAGCGTGAGTTTGGCTTCGAGGGCCGCAACTGCGCCGGTGTTGCGCAATTCAACCCGCACGAGGGCCATGGAGCCATCGGTGCCCGGGGCTGCAGATGCTGCCAGGGTGATCTCCGGCAGATGGTTTAAGGCGCGATAGGAAGCGTCGTTCTGGCCGAGCCAGTAAAAGTTGTCTGACAAAACCTTGCCGGAAGAATCGTGGAGCTGGAGCTTCACGAAAACGAGACCTTCGGCAAGTTGCGGAGCGAGGTCGAGCTTGAAGGCGTTGGTCTCGGCATCGGCGGCGGCGTCTTTCTTTTCTTCGCGGTGAAGCAGAAGCTTGTTTTCGATGGAATAGACGTCGGCTGTAACTGTGAGGCCAGCGAGCGAGGTATCCGTTGTGTTGATGACGTCGACTTCGCCGTTCGAGAGGTCCAGTTGCACGTGAATGGGTTCGCAAGCTTTCTTGACGCCATAGTAGGAGGCCTGTGTATCGTAATCGTGCGAGAGAATCTGCCAATTATTGCTGGTCCAGGCGGGCTGCGTCATCCAAAGCATGCGGCCGCTGTTGGGAGCCCAAAGATGCGCGTTCATGCCTTCAAAAATCGCGCGGTGTTCGACGTAATTGAGCATTTGCGCCTTGCGTGCAAAGTCGGCGAGGCTGGTGGCGGCGCCGAATTCATCTTCGATGGCTTTCATGAAGGGAGCGACATCGCCGTTTCCGCTCTGGTGCCAGTCGTGGTATGCCCAGTCATCGCTGACGGGCCACTGATCCGGTTTGGGAATCGAAGCGCGAAAAGATTCGAGCGTGGAAAAGGAGGGAGTGCCGGTTTCGACGGAGAAGCCGTGATTGAGCGTCGTGTAGTAGAGCTTCGGATCCATGAATTTGTACGGGCCGCTGTTCTGCAGATTGACTTGATTCGAGCTAGGAGAGTAGTAGCGCGTGCCATCGAGCGAATTGATGAGATGGATGAGGCCTTCGTTGATGGTGGGCTGGGGAACGCCTTCATTGCGGCCGCACCACAGGACGATCGAGGGATGATTCCGGAAACGGAGGATGGTGTCACGTGCGTTCGCAAGAAAGAGCGCGGGATCTTCGGCTTCGACGTTGTAATTTTGCGTGGAATCCCAAAAATCGTTCCAGACGAGTAGGCCGTACTCGTCAGCCAGGCCGTAGAAAGTTTCTTCCGTGCTCTGGCCGACCCAGTTGCGAATGATATTGAGATGCGCGTCGCGATGGAGGCGGAAATAAGGCTCGAGCCGCGCGCGGGAAACGCGCTTGAGAAAATCGTCCATGCCCCAGTTGCCGCCGCGCGCGGCAATGCGCACGCCGTTCACTTTGATGACGAGATAAGGCGAGGCTTTGGTGTCGTCGAGAATGCGGATAGATGGAGAGGATTCGGCACCCGGATAAATCGAGGCGACCCAGGACTTCCACCACTCGCGCCAAGCCGCGGGGAAGGTCGCCGGAAAGGGATCCGCCGGAGGAATTTCGCGCATGCCTTCGTGGGTGAGGTCCACAACCTGCTGATGTTGAGTGCTCGCGGTCGTCGGGGAATATTCAACGCGGCGGAGATGGCCGGAGTCATCCAAAAGGCTCAATTCGTAAGTGATTTCGCGGATGCCGAAGGTCAGGCTTTTTTCATCAGATTTTTTTCCGCCTTCTTCGAAAATTAGTTTCAAGTGATACAGATTCGGATCGCCATAACCGTTGGGCCACCAGAGTCGCGGATGCTCGACGGTGAGCTGGGAAAATTCGGCAGGCGCGAGCTTTACGGAAGTTTCGCCGGGAGCAAGCGCGATTTCTTTCGTGACCTTGGTTCCTTCAAACGATGCGGTCAGAGCTCCACGGACCGGTTCTTTGGAAATATTGTTCAAGGGCACGGCGATGTTTACATCGGCGTGGGTGATGTCCGGGAGAGGAAGTGTGGTGATAACTTGCGGATCGCCGATGGAGACGGAGCCCGTTGCTTCGATGGTGACCGGTTGCCAGATGCCGGTATCGCGGTCGCGGACGGCAGGGATCCAGTCCCACCCCTCGGTGGCGACGAACGTTGGGCCGTCGAGGCACATGATGCCGCCGTTTTCGCCGGGACCGCCCTTGATGGACTGTTCCTGCGGAATGCCGGGATGCGGAGGCGGCGAAACGCGGACGGCGAGAACATTTGTTTGGCCGGGCTTAAGAATATTCGTGACGTCGAAGACGCCACGAATGAAGGCGCCGGTGATTTTTCCCAGGAATTCGCCGTTCAACCAGACAGCGGCTTTGTAGGTGATGCCCTGAAACGTGAGCGTGAGGTGGCGCCCGGCCAGGGAGCGCGGGGCGGCAAATTCGTTGCGATACCAGTAGTCCTGCTTGTTGAGGCTTTCCGGAATCGCCAGATTGTTGAGGCCATAAGAAGGATCGGGGTAGACGCCGCGATCAATCATCGTGGTGAGCACGGTGCCTGGCACGGTGGCAGGCCACCAGTCTTTGGTGCTGAAACTCGACGCTGAGATTTGTGGACCATCCGAGTTGACTTCCGGGGCGGGGCGAAGCGTCCAGTTTCCGGCAATGGTCCATTGATTTTCAGAGTTTTCCTGCAGCGGCGTTTTCGGAACGGGAAGCGGATGAACGGCAGGAGCCGAAAAAGGAGCTTTGCTGACCGGCATGGTGGAAGGATCCTGCGGAGCGCGGTATCCGGCCTGTCCGCGGGTTTGCACGGGCCATGGTTTCGAGCCCTCCTCGAAAACGATGGTGGAGTAGTCGGGAGGATTCTGAAACTCCCGTTTGATTTGTTCTTCGTTCAAAGCTTCGCGAAGGATGGAGAAATGGGCAATGTAACCGCCGAAATGTTTGCTGTCGGGCCAGGGCTGTGTGGGAGGAGCCATCAGAATCAGCGGACTCACGCTCGCGAGGAGCAGCTTGCCGGAAGCGATTTGTGCGCCGTCGCTATAGAGATGAAAATCCGTGCCGTCGAAGGTGGCGGCGAGGAAATGCCACTTTCCAGGAGTGAGCGACACAGGAGAGGAAAGTTCGTTGTCCTTGCCCATCCAAAGCAGAAGTTTTTGCCCATCGAGAGCGAGATAACGGGAATATTCATCTGCCGGATCGCCGAGTCCGGCCACCAGAGAAGGACCTTTGATCGCTTCGGAGGTCTTGATCCAACAGGAGAGCGTCCAGGGGGAGTCCGCGCGCAGAACGGAATCGTGCTCGACGACAGTTTTCTTCAGGCCGTCTCCATCGGGAAGAAACACGGCGTTGAACGGACCGTAGAAGGGCGGATCGTTGGTGGTCACCTGAGCGTGCAAGCAAGCGGATCCAGCGAAGAGAATGAGGAGGAAAAATCGATTGAGAAGCGAGACCGGCCGGGCGGGCTTCGCTTTCGACTGGCTCATGAGGGCTCCTTGGAGAAAAAACCGGACATGGAGAACATAATGACGCGCAGTCGCGATGCGTGTCAGAGCAGGCTTCTCCGCGGAGCCATCATACTTCAGGAAAGTCCATTCTCGACGGGAAGAGCAGCTCAGGGATAAGGAGGCATGCGGGTAAAGCCGTGCGTGGCAATAATCGAAGTAACGGCGATCATAGCGTTATAGCCAAGATGCATGAGAAAGCTGGCGACCACGGTTCCGGTACGCGCCCGGACGAAGGTGAAGATAATTCCCACTCCGATGAGGACGCTAACCAGGCGCCAGGACCAACCCAACTGGTAGCCGTGCATGAGACCAAAAAGCACGCCTGTGACAACAATGCCCGGCACGATGCCGAACGATTTGGCGATCAGGGGATAGAGATATCCGCGAAAAACGGTTTCCTCGAAGATGGGAGCGATGAACACCGCCATAGCCATAAAGAGGAAGGCGGTGGTACGGAATTTGAAGAGATCTTCAATCGGAGCGTTTGGCGGAGTCTTCATCGTTGCGGTGGCCAAGGCCACGAGTACATAAAGGCCGCAACCAGCAAGCAGATAGAGGAAAGGATTTCCCGGAGCGGCATCGGTAGAAAGAAGTTTTCGCCAGCCAAGCGATTTCCAAAAGGGGACTTCGCGCAAAGCTGCGATGGTGATGTAGAGGAACAGGAAAATCAGCGCGTCCCAGAAGAGCATGGTGCCGATGACATACTGCGGCTTGGAGAGAAAGTAGCGTTGGATATCCTGCGGAGAAGAAAGCCGGGTGTGCGGAGCCAGCATCATGGCAAAAGCAATCTGCACCACCATGAGACTCACCACGCCAAAAATAAAAAGGACCACGAAATGGGGCCAGGACCAGGGAATGCGCAAATCTTCAGGAAGCGAGTCAGAGGAATCGGGAGGCTGAGGCAAATAGGAAGGCTGAGCCCCGGTGGCTTGCGACAGAGGATCGCCGGGGAGCGAAGAATCGGATGCAGGAGGATCCGCCGGCGGCAAGGAATGATTTTCGTCGTTCAGGATTTTTTTCTCCTTGGCGGCGAACTGCGACGCGGGGATTCGCGCTTGCGCGTCACCGTGGGCCAGCCGGCAACGAGCGCAGCTGACACCAGAGGCATAAGCAGTTCATGGTGCCCGGTGATGGCATAGCCGTGCGAACCAGCGCCCATTCGCCGTGTTTCAGGCGAAGTGGGACGCTTCACCACATTCTGCAACGGACGGTAATGCTGGATAAAGTCGAAGTTCGCGGTAGTGATGGGGCGCAACGGGACGCCCAAATTGCGAACGACGGAAACGGCCTTCAAAAACACCTCCGGGAGAAGCACGGCGGAGCCCCAATTGAGATATACGCCGCCGGGATGCATTTCTTTCACGAGGGAACAGAAGAGCCGGAAGTCATGGTGGGTTGCGTAACCGAGAGCGGCGCCGTCGGCGGCGGGGTGCATGTGGGGAATGTCCGTGCCGATGGCGAGATGGACCGTGACGGGGATGCGGAGCTTGTAGGCATTGAAAAGGGCGCTGGCGGCGGAGAATTCAGGTTCGAGATCGCGGGCTGCGAGAAACTGGCCGGCGGCTTCACCGTAGCCGATGCGGGTTCGTGAAGCGGAGATAGCAATCTGATTGAGAAATTCGCCCGTTTCTCGGGCCATGCCGAATGCTCCGGCGCCGAGTCCGGCGGCAACGTCTTCCGAAGTATTGCCGGCAAGGGCGATTTCGAAGTCATGAATGAGCGCAGCGCCGTTCATGGCGATGGCGGAAATGAACCCGCGGCGCATAAGATCGACGAGGACGGGTCCGAGACCGGTCTTGATGACGTGGCCACCGATGCCCCAAATTATGGCTTTGCGGTTCTTTTTCGCGGCATGAATTGCAGCGAGCAGGGAGCGAAGATCCTGCGCGGCAAGGATATCGGGAAGGGAATCGAGAAATTGTGCGAGGGAAGAATTTGGCGCAGGCGGCTTGGCGAAATCGGCAACGGAGACTGTGCTTTTGCGCGAGGCAAGCGGATAGGTGCGGATGTCGCCGAACGCTAATGGGGAGATGGAGTAAACGCTCATCGCGGAATTCACACTCTAAACGGAATGCGGAAGCTGGCGCAAGCCGCGCGGGTCAATTGTTGCCATGACTATTGCCATGCCCGTTGGACTTTGCTCCGCCGTTGCCGTTCAGGCCGAGGAAGCGGGCAAGAATCTGGCCGGTGTAGGATTTCTTCACGCGGGCGACCTGTTCCGGAGTTCCTTGCGCGACGACGCGACCGCCACCTTCGCCACCCTCGGGGCCAAGATCAATGATCCAGTCGCCCTGTTTCACGACGTCGAGATTGTGCTCGATGATCAGCACCGTGTTGCCGAGCGAGACGAGGCGTTGAAGAACGTCGAGAAGTTTGCGGACGTCGTCGAAATGGAGGCCGGTGGTGGGCTCGTCCAGAATATAGAGCGTGCGTCCGGTCTGGCGGCGGGAAAGCTCGCGGGCAAGCTTGATGCGCTGGGCTTCTCCGCCCGATAGGGTCGTGGCGGACTGGCCGAGCTGGACATAGCCGAGGCCGACTTCAACCAGGGTGGCGAGCTTCTGCTGAATTTGCGGAATGTTTTCGAGGAGCTTGAGCGCATCGGAGGAAGGCAAATTCAGGATGTCCGCGATGGAGTGGCCTTTGTAGCGAACCGCGAGAGTCTCGGAATTGTAGCGGCGGCCCCGGCAGACCTCGCAGGTGACGTAAACGTCGGGAAGAAAATTCATTTCAATGCGGCGGAGGCCATCGCCCTGGCAGGCCTCGCAGCGTCCGCCCTTGACGTTGAAACTGAAACGACCGGGACGATAGCCGCGTTCACGGGATTCCGGGAGCATGGCGAAGAGTTCGCGGATGGGACCGAAAACGCCAGTATAGGTAGCGGGATTGGAGCGCGGGGTGCGGCCGATGGGCGCCTGGTCAATCTCGATGACCTTGTCAATATGCTCGATGCCGAGAACGATTTTGTGAGCGCCGGGCGGCTCCATGGAACGATAGAGTTTTTGCGCTAGGGCGCGGTAGAGAATGTCATTGACGAGCGTGGATTTCCCGGAGCCGGAGACGCCCGTTACGACGGTGAGAAGACCGAGGGGAAGTGAGACATCCACATTTTTCAGATTGTTGGCGCTGGCTCCGAGGATTTGGATGGACTTTCCGTTCGGACTGCGACGCGTTTCAGGAACGGGGACTTTTGCCGCGCCAGATAGATAACGGCCGGTGAGCGAATCGGCGCTCGCGGCGATCTGTTCGGGCTTGCCCTGGGCGACGAGATAGCCGCCGGCATTGCCCGCGCCGGGACCGAGATCCACGACGAAGTCAGCGCGACGAATGGTGTCCTCATCGTGCTCGACGACCAGGACGGTGTTGCCGAGGTTGCGAAGCTCCTCGAGGGAACCGAGAAGGCGATTGTTGTCGCGGGCATGGAGGCCGATAGAAGGCTCGTCAAGGACATAGAGAACGCCGCGAAGGCGGGAGCCGATCTGCGTGGCGAGGCGAATGCGCTGAGCTTCTCCGCCGGAGAGCGTGGCTGCGGAGCGGTCGAGGCTGAGATAGCCGAGGCCGACGGCGAGCAGAAAATCGAGGCGCTCCGCGACTTCTTCGAGCGGGCGGGCGGCAATTTCCTTCTGGCGCGGCGAGAGATGCGCGAGGATTTCGTCCACGGCGGGCCGCGCGGCGCTGAGGGAAAGAGCAGTGAAATCGGCGATGGACCAGCCGCCGAGCTTGACGGCGAGAGACTCCGGGCGGAGGCGTTTGCCATGGCAGACGCTGCAAACCGTCGCGGACATGTACTGGGTCATCCATTCACGATAGGAATCGGAGCTGGAGTCCGCGAAATTGCGTTCCAGGAAGGTGAGAATGCCGGGAAAACGAAAACTTTTCTCGCGCTTGCCTTGAGCCTTCGCGGCGTGGCCGTTGCGCGAAGCCGGAGCGCCCATGGGCGGATAGCCGTAGAGGAGAAGGTTCTGCACGCGGGCAGGGAACTTCTCAAATGGCAGATTGAGATCGAAACCGTGGGCGTAAGCGGCGAGTTCGAGCGTGCGCTTGAGAATCGCCGAGCCGGAACCCGGGCCGAGGCCTCCATCGAAGAGGGGGCGCGTCCAATCGGTGATGACCTTGGCGGGATCGAAGTCATACTTTGAGCCGAGACCGTGACAGGCAGGGCAGGCGCCATAGGGCGAATTGAAGCTGAAGGAGCGAGGCTCGAGCTGCGGAACGCTGACGCCGCAGTCGGGACACGCAAGTTTTTCGGAAAAGACGTGTTCCTTGCCGCCGACAACGGCGACCGTAACCAAGCCGCCAGCGAGCTTGAGGGCTGTGGCGATGGACTGTTCGAGACGTGAGGCAATGGTTTGCTTGACGAGAAGACGGTCAATGACGACTTCGATGGTGTGGTTTTTTCGCTTATCGAGGACGGGCGGAGCGTCGAGGGGGAAGAGCTCGCCATTGATGCGCACGCGTACGTAGCCGTCCTGCGCGAGTTTTTCCAGTTCCTTGCGGTAGGCGCCTTTCCTTCCGCGGACGATCGGGGCCAGGATCATGATGCGATCGTCAGCTTTGCAGAGCTCGCCCGAAAGAATCGCCTGAACGATGGCCTCGCTGGACTGGCGAGCGATGGGCTTGCCGCAATGGGGACAATGAGGAGAACCGACGGAAGCGTAGATGACGCGGAGATAATCGTAGATTTCCGTGATGGTGCCGACCGTGGAACGCGGCGAGCGCGTGGTGGTTTTCTGCTCGATGGCAATGGAAGGGGAAAGTCCTTCGATCACGTCCACATCGGGGCGTTCCATCTGGTCGAGAAACTGCCTTGCGTAGGCAGAGAGAGATTCAACGTAGCGTCGCTGGCCCTCCGCGTAGATAGTGTCAAAAGCCAGTGAGGACTTGCCGGAACCGGAAAGACCGGTGATGACCGTGAGGGTATTCCTGGGAATTTCAAGGCTGATGTTCTTGAGATTGTGCTGCCGCGCGCCCCGGACGATCAGTTTGGTCAGGCCCATAATTTCAGAGTCTCTCCCCCACAGGAGCCCTGACGCTCAGTAGAGACACTGAGGCCAGAATAATCTTTCACAATAGCAGCGAAGGTTTGGGAGGGTCAAGAAACATGGCCGGCGGACGGAGCGCACGGACGGGATGGCGGGTAAATTTTCGGGGGGGTAGAGCATTTTTACTCGCTTTAGATATGGCAATCGAATGATTACAAAGAGCTTATGTGTGGTGTGCCGTTTGCATTACCCCCATGCTGTGGGGGAGGCGAGCCGAGGATCCCTTTAGGGGATTGAGGGCTGGGCCGGTTCGCTTCTCCCCTCACTTCTGCCGCCGGTGACCCGGAAATCCTTCCGGACCATCACCAACCCTCCACAACCACCCCGAACGTACCCGAACACGGCGGAAGTGCGCGGAATTCCCGGGCAGAAGCCGGAGGAAACACGGAAAAAGCCTGGCGGTCAGGTACAAATCAAGCGGGAAGTTGAGAAAAGCTGGCTGCTGGGCCCATTGGGTTGAGGAGCGCGCGTGGTGTAGTCCGTCAGTGTCAAAGAAAGCATGACGGCAAGCCAGAAGACGCCCGCAATGATGACGAGTTGCGTGCGGCCAGGAATGTAGCGGGCATGCATAAAGAAGAGAACCACAAGGGAAGCCTTAATGGTGGCAATCGCGAGGGCAACTACGATATTAAAAGGACCGAGATCCACGAAAGAAACCGCGGCGGTGGTGACGGTAAAAACGATGAGGGCCAGAAAGACTGCAACATAGATCTTGGGCGAAACAACGTGTGCAGACATAGTTTCCCTCGAGCTGCGCGTCACCTTAAGTGCCGGTCAATCAGGTAGAGCAGCGGGTAAAGATAGATCCAGACAATATCCACGAAGTGCCAGTAAAGACCTATGTTCTCCACAGGATTGTTGTAACGCGAGGAGAATTTGCCCTTCAACGACTGCAAGAACAGCCAAAAGACGAGGCCGACACCGACGATCATGTGCAAGGCATGCAGGCCCGTCATGCCGAAATAGAGGGAGAAATAGAGCTGGGCATGCGAATTGAGCCCTGGATCCTGCTCGAAGGCCTTCTGGAGTTCTGCTGCGTGCTCCGGACCTTCCTGGTGATAGCGGAGATCGAAATTGTAGCCGGGTACGAGGTGATGATCGAATTTCTGCTTGTACTCGACAAATTTGATGCCCAGGAAGGCACAGCCGAAAATGAGGGTGAGCATCAAGTACACGGGCATCAATTTCTTGCGATCTGTCTCCGCGCACCAGACAGCCATGGCCATGGTCAAGCTGCTGATAATGAGCACGGCAGTGTTGATGGTCCCCAGATAGATATCGAGCGTATTGCTGCCGAGACCGAAAGCCAGGGGATAGGCGTGACGGTTGACGGTGTACGTGAGAAAGAGGCCGCCAAAGAAAAGGATTTCCGTGGCGAGGAAAATCCACATTCCCAGCGTGGCGCTGTCTTTCTGCTGCTCCAGTGTCTGATACTGCCCGAATAGTTCTCCGGTGCGATGCACTCCGGACTCCTCTTCTGCTTCAAATGCGGCGGTCCGTGAACCGCCGTGTAGCGGGTTGCCCTGCAATCAAGACCGGGGCAAATACCCGCTGCTACAAGCTTGCTCAGTCGTCGCCCTGCGCATGTGCCGGCGTGAGCGGCTTGCTTCCGGCAAGCCCAAGATCCGGACGATTGATGTAATCGTACGGTTCCCAGGTCACGACCGGTGATTCATGGAAATTTTCCGTGGGCGGCGGCGAGTCCGTGGTCCACTCCAAACCCGTGGCGGGCCAGGGATTGGGTCCGGCGATCTTGCCGTAACGCATGGACCAGATGAAATAAATCATGGGCAAAAGATAACCTACCGCAAGAATCGAGGCGCCCGCAGTGGACATTACGTTGAGCACCTGGAACTCGGGGGGATAGTTGTGATATCGGCGGGGCATGCCGAGATAACCGAGAATAAATTGCGGGAAGAACGTGAGATTGAATCCGACAAAGAGGACGATGGCGGCAACGCGAGCGAGGAACTCTGGATAGAGGCGGCCGGTAATTTTCGGCCACCAAAAATGGAGGCCGCCGAGATAGCCCATGATGGCTCCGCCGACCATGATGTAATGGAAATGGGCGACGACGAAGTACGTGTCGTGGATATGGATGTCGAGGCCGAGGCATGCGAGGAAGAGGCCGGTGAGACCGCCGATGGTGAACAGTCCGATGAAGCCGAGGGCGTAGAGCATCGGCGTGTCAAACGAAATGGAGCCTTTGTAAAGGGTGGCGGTCCAATTGAATATCTTAACGGCAGACGGAATCGCGACGAGATAGCTGAGGAAGGAAAACGCAACGGCGGCGTAGGTGGCCTGGCCCGTGACGAACATGTGGTGGGCCCAGACGAAGAAACCAATCACCGCGATGCCGATACTGGAAGCGGCGATGAAGGTATATCCGAAGATGGGGCGGCGAGCGAAGGTGGGAATGATCTCGCTGATCACACCCATGGCCGGAAGAATCATAATGTAGACGGCAGGGTGCGAATAAAACCAGAATAAGTGCTGGAAGAGAATCGGATCGCCGCCCATGGCCGGGTTGAAGAAGCCGAGGTGAAGGGTGCGCTCGACGGCGACCAGGAGGAGGGTGATGGCGATGACCGGAGTGCCCAAAATAAAGATCATGCTGGTCGCGTAGTGGGACCAGATGAACAGCGGCAATCGGAACCAAGTCATGCCCGGAGCGCGCATGGTGTGGATGGTCACCACGAAATTCAGGCCCGTCAAAATGGAGGAAAAGCCATTGATGAAAATTCCGATTACCGCCGGAGTGACTGCAGAATTGGAGTAGATGCTGCTTAGAGGGGTGTAAAAGGTCCAGCCGGTATCAAGGCCGCCCGTCGAGAAGGAATAGAGGACAAAGCAGCCGCCGAGGACGTAAATGTACCAGCTCATGAGATTGAGCTTGGGGAAAGCAACATCCTTGGCCCCGATCATCATCGGAATGAGGAAGTTGCCGAGGATGGCGGGGATGGAAGGGATAAGGAAGAAAAAGATCATCGCCACGCCGTGCATGGTGAAGAGCTTGTTGTAGGTCTCCGGAGAAACCAGAGCGCCTTCCGGAGTGAGCAGGTGAACGCGGATCATGGTGGCGAAAATTCCGCCCACGAAAAAGAAAAAAGTCACAACCGCAAGGTACAAAAGCGCGATGCGCTTGTGGTCCGTGGTCAAAAGCCACGAACGGATGCCATAGGTGGCATTCAGGTAATGCTCCCGTGGCAGTTTGTAGCCGCCCTCTGGTTCGCGTATCCCGCTCATGCTATTTGTTCCCCGTTGCTGATTCTCCCGCCGCAGTTTTCTTCGGCGGCGGCAGATCCTTCAAAGACTTAATGTAGGCCGTGAGCTCGAGGATCTGATCCTCGGTCACCAAGCCCTGGAAGCTGGGCATAACTGGGACATAGCCCGCCACAATCTTGGCATTGGGCTGGAGGATGGATTCACGAATGTAGGCATCGTCGGCGGTCACGGTGGTGCCATCGGCGAGCCGTACCTTGGAGCCATAAAGCCCATAATAGGAGGGACCGCGCCCCGTGCCGTCCGCAAGATGGCAAGTGGTACAGGCCAGCTGACTAAAGAGATTCTGACCGGCGGAGACGGGATCACCCGTTCCGGAGGAACCCGCGAGCCAGGCCGCATACTGATCCGGCTCCATCACGGTGACCCAGCCGCCCATCTGGGCATGATTCGTTCCGCAGTACTGGGAACAGAAGAAATGGTAGCGACCCACTCTGGTGGGCCGGAACCACAGGACGTTATAGCGGCCCGGAACAACGTCCATCTTCACGCGGAACGCGGGAACAAAGAAATCGTGGATAACGTCTTCACTGGCGAGGATCAGGCGGATATCGCGGTTGACGGGAACGTGCAGTTCGTTGATTTCCCTGCGGCCATTCGGCTGCTCGAGCTTCCACATCCACTGCTTTCCGATAACATAAATGTCCAGCGTGTCTTTGGGCGGATTACGGTAATTCACATAAACGACTGTGCCCCAGGCGAACATTGCCATCAGCAAGAAGAAGGGAAGCACGATCCAGGTGATTTCCAGGCGCATGTCGCCATGGATGGGAGCGCCGACTTCGTCGGGCGATTTCCGGCGGTACTTGAAGAACAAATAGATGACGGCGATACAGATGCCGATGGCGAAAAAGGCGCACACCACGATCATGAACAGCATCAAGGAATCGACCTTGCCTGCGAAGTTCGAAGCCTCGACCGGGTACAATGGCAATTGCGACTGCACGGGCTATGGCGCTCCCTGCCGGCCATCATCGAGCCGGCGCGAATTTTTCGACTTCGCCGCGGAATCGCGGCGGCGGAAAATCAACACTCCGAATACCAAGCCGAGTACGGTGAGGACACCGCCGAGCCGCATAACGCGCAGGATGGAAGCACTGTAGCGAGCAGTGGTCGGGTCGTACTGAAAGCAGTAGCACAAGACGCGGTCAATGGGAGAGCCGATGCGGTCCTGCGAAGCGTCCACGAGGCCCAAGCGCAACTCGCGGCTTGGAAATTCCACGCCGTAAAAATAGCGTGAGATCCGGCCGTTTGGAGAGAGCAGCATGATCCCGCTGGCATGCGCAAAAAGACTGCTCTTGGGATCGTAATTGAAGGTGAAATTCGCAGCCTGCGTGACCGCCAGGATGGAATCCCTGGAGCCCGTCAGAAAGTGCCATCCGGAGGCGGTTTCCGGCCGGCCAAACTGCTTGAGAGCGGCCCGCTTTTTTTGCGCGGCGATCTCGGGAGTGTCGCGCGGATCGAAACTGAGGAACACGACGTCATAATCGCGGCCGGGGTTGAAACTGAGCATGTGAAGAGCGCCAACGAGGCCCTCTTGCAACTGTATGCACAGCATCGGGCAACTGTAATAGACAAAAGCAAGCACTACGGGCTTCTGGTGATTGAAATAGTCGCCGAGGTGCACTTCCTCGCCGGTTTCATCTCGGAAAGCCAGGTCGAGGGGCATCTGGGCATCGAGCTGAGGGCGGAAACCGACATTTCGCAGAATCGGTGGCAGTCCCGAAGCGGCCTGACCAACGTTGTTTGGAGCAGCCTGTGAGCAGGAGAGCGACGGCATAAGAAAAAGGGCAAAGGCGAGAGTGAGAAATGAAATGCTGTGTTTTTTCATGGGCATAGTTACTTCTTCTTCTCCGCTTGTGCCGGAGGCACGGCGGGTAAGCCCTTTTGCTCGATGAGTTTCATTGCGTCTTCCACGGGGATCTGAGCAATTCCGTTCTTCACGTCAATCCAGCCAAGGCGCTCGTTTGCTTCGGTGTCCGCCTTAATTTTCTCGCGCAGGTCCTCTTGGGAATCGGTTGGATGGCCCGGCACGCCCTGGAGACGCGGCTCCGGAGGCATGGCTAATTCCTCACGCTGCTGGGGCGTAAGGCTCTGCCAGACCGATGGCGGAGCGGGATGATCGCTTTCGGCGAGTTTGGTTGTGTAGTCATAGACCCACTTGCTGATGAGCAGCGAGATGACCACAGTGACGGCAAGATAGAACAGGGCCCACAGGATAATCCTGGGACGCAGATCGCGCGGCTCGAAAGCAACGTCCTTGTGGACGGGCAGTTCGCCGGCCGAATCGCCAATATTGTGCTGCTCAGTGCTCATCGTGCGCGATGGCCTCTGCAAGTTTGGGCTCCCCAAGGGGAAGCAGTGGTCGCTGCTTCAACTGAAGAGCAAAAAACCAGACCCAAAGGCCGCCTAGTGCCAGCAAGGCGGCAAAATCCCAAATTGTGGGGATGGCGGTGGTATTCGGAAAATCCGGGCGAATCATCCAAAAAAGGTCCACACAACGCATCAGGAGCATCCACAAGGCAACTGCAGGCAGCCACTTCAGGTTCCGCTTGATGTCCCGCGAGAGCAGCAGGAAGAACGGCACGAAGAAGTGGAAAACCAGAACGATGATGGCGACCGCACCCCAGCTCCCATAGAGACGCGAGCGGTAATACGAAATTTCCTCGGGCAAATTGCCAGACCAGATGATCAGCAACTGCGAAAAATCAAAATACGCCCAGAGCATGATAAAGGCAAAGAGAAGTTTGCCAAGGTCGTGGAGATGCCGCGCCTGGATGATGTGAGCAAAAGGCTCGCTGCGGGAAAGCATCACAACGACGGCAATCATCAGAGCCATGGAGGAAATGATCTGGCCCGCGACAAACAGAAATCCATAAATCGTCGAAGCCCAGTGAGGAGAGAGCGACATGACCCAATCGATGGCGGCGAAGGTGATGCCGAAAACGTACAAGATGATGCCCGGACCGGCGAGCATCTTCATGCGGCGCCGGACGGTTTCGTCATTTGCGTCCGCATCCTGGTGTCGGGACCAGGAGTTGAAGAGCAACATCAGAATGAACCAGACAACGAAGTAGATGGCAGCGCGTCCATAGAAACCGAGGAGGCCTTCCGTCGTCAGGTAATGTTGTGCAAAGGGCGAGAGGGCACCTTCGCCGGATTTCGGAGCGGTGAGCCACGAAAAATAGAGATATTTCATACCCAGCAGAATGGGGAGGAAGAAGATCAGTACCAACCAGAGAGCGCGCGACGCGGCTTCCAAGGGGCGACGAATGATGATTCCCCAGTGGCCTCCGGTGAGATGCTGGAGCATCACCAAGCCCAGCGAACCGAGGGAGAGCCCGAGCACCATCATGAAAGCGATGAGATAAGACTGATAAAACTTCGCGGGCGCGGTGAACCAGCCGACCAGAGAGACCATGAGACCGATGAGGCCCACAATGAGCGCGCGTGTTTGCAGGCGGCCTACGCTCGCCGGCGCCTGATAGTCCTGCGCGGTCATTTCGGAGAACCCCCTGCTTCCAATTTAGACTTCAAGTCGGGCGGCAATTCGGAAAGTTTTGCGTTGCGGCTGAGCTGCAAGACACGGATATAGGCCACGATGGCCCAGCGGTCGGGCGGGGGAATCTGTTCCGCGTAATCGGGCATGACGCCGAAACCGTTGGTGACCACGTCGTAAAAATAACCGACTGGGGCATCGCGCAGGCGTTCGATGTGATAGCTAGGAGGATGCTTCATCCCGCGCATGGCGACGAAACCGTTGCCGTCACCTTGAAGGCCGTGACACGGCGTGCAAAAAATCTTGTAACGGTCCTGGCCGCGTTCGAGCAGCGCGGCAGTGACGGGGAGCGGGAAGGCGTTGGAATCCTTGGGAATGGCAAGCGCGTCAAACGCGATCGAGCCGCGGGCGACGGTATTCTGAACAAGCGGGCGTTCCGAGCGGCCATCTGCAAAAAAGGTGCTAGGCGCCAGGGGATTGTATCTCGGCTGGTCCGCCATATCCTGACGGCAACCCGCGGCGAGAGCAACGCAGAGGGCCACGAACAGGCATGCCGGTAAATTTTTCATCGAGGCGCTAATCATCCTGCACCTCAGCGATGTTCTGGGCATTCATGCCCTTGAGGAAGCTGGTGACGGCGGCCAGGTCGAACTTGGGATCGCGCGCCTCGATGCAAACGAAAAAACGGTCGGTCGAGGCGTGTTTCTGAAAGCGATCGGAATTGAAAAGCGGATGATGCGGCTGAGGCAGCTTGTTCATGCCCAGCATACCGAACACGGAGAAAAGAGAAGCGAAGAGAACGGTCATCTCGAACGTGACGGGAATGAAAGCAGGCCAACTGTTCAGCGGGCGCCCTCCGATATTTTCCGGGAAGCTGTACACGTTAGCCCAATACTGGAAGAAGAAGGCGCCCAAACCGCCCATCAGGCCCCCGATGAGAGTGACCAGAGGGACCATGTTGTGCTTGCGGCCGAGCCCCAACGCATGCGGCAAACCCTCCAGCGGGTACGGCGAATAGGCATCCATGCACTCGTAGCCCGCTTCGCGCATTTTCCGGGCGGCTGCCAGGAGTTCCTTCGGCGTTGCAAATTCGCCGATGACTCCGTAGAGATGGGATCGTTGTTCCATCATGCGTTTTCCTCGGAGGTGTGATCCACCAACTCGCGCATTTCCGCGATGGAAATTGCAGGCAATCCGCGAACGAAGAGGAAGAGCAAGCCGGTAAAGAGACCCAGCGTTCCGAGGAGGGTCGCATAGTCCCAGAACGTGGGTGAAAAGCGGCCCCAGGCCGAAGGCACGAAATCCCGGGACAAGCTGATGACGATGATGACGAACCGCTCCAACCACATGCCCGTATTGATCACCAGGGACATGATAAAAAGAGCCGGAATATTGGTGCGCACTTTGCGAATCCAGAGCAACTGCGGCGTCAGGATGTTGCAGAGGATCAGGGAGTAGTAGACCAGATGATATGGGCCATGCAGCCGCATCTGGGTCAGATAGACATCGAACTTGTTGCCGCTGTACATGGACATGAAAAATTCAAAGAAGTAGCCGTAAGCCACGATCAGGCCGGTGGCGAGCATGACTTTGGCCATATTCTCGAGGTGGCGCATGGTGATGAAGTCCTCGAGTTGATAAAACTTTCGAAGGGGAATCGCGATCGTGAGCACCATGGCAAAGCCCGAATAGATGGCGCCTGCAACGAAGTAGGGAGGAAAGATCGTCGTATGCCATCCCGGAACGATGGCGATGGCGAAATCGAAGCTCACGACCGTGTGCACGGAAAGCACCAGCGGCGTGGCCAGTCCGGCGAGGAGCAGATAAGTGGACTGATAACGATGCCAATGGCGCGCGGAATTGCGCCAGCCCATCGCGAGCATACCGTAAATAATCTGAGCGGGTTTTTTTGCCGCGCGGTCGCGCAGCGTGGCGAGGTCCGGGATCAAGCCGACGAACCAGAAGATCAAGGAAACCGTGCCGTAGGTCGAAACGGCGAACACGTCCCAGATGAGCGGGCTGCGGAATTGCGGCCAGATACCCATAGTGCTTGGGTAGGGGAACATCCAATAGGCGTACCAGGGACGGCCAGCATGCAGCAGCGGGAAGAGGCCTGCGCAGGCAACGGCAAAGAGCGTCATGGCTTCGGCGAAGCGGTTGATGGATGTGCGCCAATTCTGATTCAAGAGAAAGAGGATGGCGGAGATCAACGTGCCCGCGTGGCCAATACCGATCCACCAAACGAAATTGACGATGGCGAAGCCCCAGCCGACGGGAATGTTTATACCCCAAATTCCGACACCCACGGAAATCAGGTACGTGGCGGCGACAAGCAACAGCATGATGATGCAGAAGCAAATGGCGAACCCACCGATCCAGCCCCAACCGGTGGGCCTGGTCAGAACGATGGAAGCGATCTTGTCCGTGACCGAGGCATAGGTGTGGCCCGGTTCAAGGATCGGCACGATCCCGCGCACCGGCGGAGGAGTGGCGTTATTTTGCTCCGCGCTCATGCCTTCTCCAGGTCGGGATTCGGATTGCGGACGGCCGCGAGATACGTGGTACGCGGCCGAGTATTCAGCTCGCCGAGGATCGAATAATTGCGCTTCTGCGCCCTCAACTTGGAAACGCGGCTGTTCGGGTCATTGGCATCGCCGAAAATAATCGCTTCAGAGGGACAAACTTGCTGGCAAGCCGTTTGAATTTCGCCGTCGCGCAGCGGGCGGTTTTGTTCTTCGGCGTCAATGCGGATGTTATTGATGCGCTGAACACAATAGGTGCACTTTTCCATGACGCCGCGGCTGCGGACAGACACTTCAGGATTGCGCATGAGGTTGAACTGGGGAGTGTCGCCCCAGTCCTGGAAGCGCAGGAAATTGAAGCGGCGGACTTTATAGGGGCAGTTGTTCGAGCAATAGCGCGTGCCGATACACCGGTTGTACACCATGTCGTTCAGCCCCTCGGCGCTATGGACCGTGGCGCCAACAGGGCAAACCTGCTCGCAGGGGGCGTTTTCGCATTGCTGGCAAGGTACGGGCTGGAAGAATGTCGGCGGATTTTCCAGGCCGGGATTGTCCTTTGGAGTGTCGGTTTCCTCCGGGGTCATGTAATAGCGGTCAATGCGAATCCAATGCATTTCGCGGCCGCGCATCACCTGCTCTTTTCCAACGACCGCGATATTGTTCTCCGATTGGCAGGCGACCACGCAAGCGTTACAGCTGTTGCATTTGTTCAGGTCAATGGACATCGCCCATTTGTGGCCCTTGTAGTAGCCGAGATCCTCGAACGGCTCGTACAAGGAAAAGTCCTTCGGGGGCTGTTCGTCGCCTTCGTGGGCGAATGCGGGATTCTTTTTGTACTCCTCCAGGGTTCCCGTAGAAAGAATTTTTCGCCCTTCGATGTTGTGGTGGTATTGCGTGCAGGCCACGGGATAATCGCCGCCTGTCAAGGTCATCTTGCCGCCGGTGGCGGTCCACAGGGCATCAGATGCACGGACAGCGTAAGCGTTAAATCCCTTGTTTGTACCGGTGTATCCGGCGCGGGACCGGCCATATCCAAGCGGCAGAACTACAACTCCATCCGCTTGGCCCGGCATAACCCACGTGACCGCAGTCACTTTGCTGCCAGAAAGCTGAATGTCCACGAGGCTGGAGCGAACATTTCCGTGCTCGCCGCCGCGGAACATGACCTTGTGCGTAACGTCGAGATTCTGGGCCGTGTTGGGGCTCACCAGAGCAGCGTTGTCCCACGTCAACTTGGTGACCGGCTTGGGAAGCTCCTGCAGCCAGCCATTGTTGGCGAAGCGTCCGTCATAAATACTCGGATCGGGCCGGAAAATGAATTCAAGTTCATCCGGCGGCGAAGTTTTTGCAGGGGCCAGACTTGCGGGATTGAACTTCGGGGAGATGGACAAGGGAGGAGAAGCCGTGTTCGCAACGTAACCGTTGTTCAGCGTCTTCCGCCAATTTTCCTCGATGTCGCCGCCGCCGAGAATAGTTTTCAGGTGCTCGCTTGCAGCATCGTAAGAGCCTACGCCGGGCTTATCGGTGAACGCCGCGAGTACTTCGAAGGCAGATTTTGCTTCATAAAGTGGAGCGATCAAGGGCTGAATGACGGTCAGAGTGCCATCGTAAGCTCGGGCTTCGCTCCAACTCTCGAGAAAGTGGGTTTCGGGGATGTGCCACTGAGAATACTCGCTCGTCTCGTTGTAGTGCGAGTGCAGATGAATGATGGTGTGCACCTGCTTCAATTTGGTAACGAAATCGAAGTCGTGCGGCGCGTCGTAGACCGGGTTCACCCCGAGCATAAGGAGGGTTTCCACTTTTCCCTGGTACAAGTCGGTGCAAAGATCGCGAAGCGACTCCAAGCAATTCACAGGATTCGCTTCCACGGCTTCGGTGTAATACATGGTCGTGCCGACATTCCCCAAAGCTGCGTTGATCGTGTGGACCAAGGCATGCACCTCTCCGGGTTGCTGTTCGCCGGCAACGACGAGCGAGGCGCCGTGGTGGGCCTGGAGATCCTTGGCTACGGCATCGAGCCATTCTTGCGCCGCAGGAGAAAGGGCTGCGGAACCTCCCAGCCCGAGTTTTGCAGCCAGCGCACGCGCAAAGAGTTCGACCTCGCTTGCCTTCAAAGGTAAGCGGTGATCGGCGGAGGCGCCGGTCACGGAGGGAGTCGGCTCAACGACGTACAACCGGTTCATCTCGTCGTTCGGTCCCGTGAGAGTGCGGCGGGAATAGTAATCCTTCATATAGCGGACATGGCCCGGCCCGCTCGCCATGAAATCCGAATCCAGGGCCAGGATCACGTCCGCCTTGTCGGGCCGAAGCACGGTATTCACGTATCGACCGAAAGCAAGCTTTGCGCCCTCAATGGCACCGTCGTTCGCGGCGGGCTCCCACTGGTGCCATTTGGCCTGGGGGAAGAGTTTCAGCACATATTCAATCTGCGCGGCCAGGATCGGCGAGGTGACCTTACCGGTAAGGATGCGCATTGTCGCGCCCTTCATGGCCGTTTGGTAGGTGGCGATATCCTTCGCGGCATCCTGAAAGGCGGACCAAGTGCGGATGTTGCCCAAAAAGGTGGGAGTTCGCGCACGATCCGGATCATACAAATCGAGAATAGAAGCTTGTGCGAAGGCATCCGTAGCACCGCGGCTGCCGGGATGGTCGGGATTCCCCTCGATTTTGGTGGGCCTTCCTTCATGACTTTCGACGAGCAGCCCCTGGGCATCCGCACCGAAAGGCATGGCTGTCGCGTAAAACTGCGGTTTGCCGAGAACCAGGCCAGCAGGCTGCCGCACGTAGGGAACGATGTGGTAGTCAATGGGTTTTCTGCACCCGGAAATGCCAGCCAGCGCAAGCGAAGCCGCCATCAACTTCAGGAAATCGCGACGATCCACACCATCGTCCCATTGGGAAGCCGCACGGGGAAATTCGCGGTGCAAGAGGTCATTGAAATGCGGATCGTCCGCCAACTCTTCCAGAGTGCGCCAGTAACGCTTGCCGCCTCCGGCTTCCTGTAACTTGGCGCGCACGGCCGCCAAGTCCAGCTTGTGTTCACGCAGTTCCAGCTCTTCCGGTGTTGGCGGATGATTGTCTGCGTCGTATTGGTGTTCGTGGTCGCTCATACCGTTCTCAGCGATGACAAGTCGAGCAACTGGTCATCTCGACCGTCGTCCGAATGTGGCGTTCAGCCGCGAATTTCTCGCCGATCTCCTGCTGGTCCGCCGCCGGCTTCCAATTCATGTTGTATACCTCATTCACCGGTTCCAGCGGACGAAGCGCCTGCGCCGGGTTCCGATGACAATCAATGCACCATTGCATCAAGAGAGTGCTGGCCTGGAACACCAGGGGCATCTGATTGATCTGTCCGTGACAAGTGGAACACCCCACGCCTTTGCTCACATGAATACTATGATTGAAGTATACAAAATCCGGAAGCCGGTGCACTTTTACCCAGCGGATGGAGGTGTCTGTCCGGTAGCTCTCGCGAATGGGTTCGAGGTATCCGGCATTGTTGAACAGCACGGAATGGCAGTTCATGCAGGTCTTGGTGGGAGGGATGCCGGCGGTGGCAGAAGTTTCAACCGCGGTGTGGCAATAGCGGCAGTCAATCCCATCATCGCCGACGTGATGCTTGTGACTAAACTGAATCGGTTGCTCTTGAACAAGGTTTTGCCGCGTCATGTAAGGTGAGCGCGCAAGCCCGAGAATGGCGGTAAGCGCAAGTCCGGCCAGAAAAATGGCCGAGAAAAGACTGAATCGCGCGATGAAATTCGTGCTGCGGTGAAAAATCTGGGCCATGTTCGCGTTGCGCCGTGGCGGGGATGCCTCCGAGGACACAGAGGACCAAGCACCAGAACGGAGACTCCACCGAAATGCACCGGGTAGCGCCCACCCGAGTCGTAAATGACGCGATAGTTTCCAACAAAATCCAATGAATTGCAACCTTTGCGAAAAAAAACCTGCGAGACGCAGAAAATTTTCCACTGCTGAAACAAACATTCCTCACGGAGGTTTCAAAACGGACGTCTCCCAAGAAGGTTTTGTTCCATAGCGGGGCGCAGAATCGAAAGATTTTTGCGAATATTCGCAATAGGATTGGGAGATCCGAACCGTCGTGTTATCTTAGGAGGATGCTCTGCATGTAATCTCGGCGCGGAGCAGCCTGCCAATCACCTCTTGAACGGCGGCGAGGCAATTGCGGATTTCCGCTGCTGCGACAAAACCAGCAACCCGAACGAGGCAGCGGATATCACCACTGGGGCGTGGTCCAACCGGTAGGACACCTCACTGTTAATGAGGATGGTGAAGGTTCGAATCCTTCCGCCCCAGCCAATTTCCCCGGCGCGGAACGCGAAACATTCGAGCTCAGTCTTTGACCGTCGGCAACCCTGCGGAAATCCAGCCTCTCCAACCGCCGTCCATGGACTCCACGCTTGCGTAGCCCATCCTTTGCAGGCTTTCCGCGACGAGAACGGAGCGAAATCCTCCGCCGCAGTACAAAACCATTCTTGTGTTCTGGTCCGGAAGAGCCTGCTCGATGTCTCTTTCGATGATTCCGCGGCCCATGTGCACCGCGCCCGGGAGATGGCCGTTGGCCCACTCATTGTCCTCGCGTACGTCTACTAAAAGGAACTTTTCTCCTGCTTCCATCCGCCGCTTTACGTCGGGCACGTTGGTTTCCTTTACGCGGCTCCTTGCTTCATTGACCAGCTTCAAAAATTGCGGTGAATGCTGCATTGGCTCCTTTGCCTCCTGAAAATCATGAGAATCATCGCACACCCTCAGAGGAATGATCCATGGCACTCATCTGGAAAAGCGGCTTTCTTCTACGAATGCTCAAGGTTTCTCGGCGTCACCTTGCGTTTTTTCGGAGGCGCCCTTCTTGGCGAAAGCGCGCACGTAGTTGACGAGATTCCAGATTCTTTCCGGCGATGCCCGTTCACCTTCCCCAATCATTTTGCCTTTGCCCTTCAGGATGATTTCATAAAGCTCGCCATCGGACATACCTGCGAGTGCAGCGGGATCGTTCCAGTCTTTCAGCTTCAGGTCCATGGACTCCACGAGATCTCCTTTTCCGTCGCCCTTCACGCCGTGGCACATGGCACAGTCATAGCCGTAAATCTTTTTCGCGGTGGCTAAGCCTTCGGGAGATGGCTTCACTGGATTTTTGCGCTCGGAACCCGGCGCTGGACCGGGCGTTTCCGTCGGAGGGGCGGTGGTTTCTTTTGGCTTTTCCGGAGCGGGGTTCTGCTGTCCGGCAAGAACACAAAATGCCGCAAGCAGGATCACACCCGGAAGAGGGTAAGCGGATCGCATGGCTTCCTCCACAGATCAGGACTGCCGATGGAGCGGAATCGGTTCTTCTTTAGGCGGATTCTACGCCCGCAGCGCCACGAGGAAAAGAGCTAAAAAGGGGAAGTCACAGCGAAGTCCCCGCGCTCAATCGAGATCACGCCAGTTTGGCCCCGTGCCGATTTCTACGGCTAGCGGAACGTCCAGCTCATACACGCCTTCCATTTCCTCGCGCACGATTTCTTCCAGCTCCGCCCCTTCGCTTTTCGGCGCTTCGAACAGAAGTTCATCATGCACCTGAAGAATCATTCGGGCTTCGAATTTCTGCTCCCGAAGGCGTTTGTCAATCGCGATCATCGCCAGTTTGATCAGGTCAGCTGCCGTACCCTGCAGCGGAGAATTCAGAGCCGTGCGTTCCGCAAAATTACGCAATTGCATTTGAGGTGAATTAATCTCCGGAATTGGCCGAATCCTTCCAAAAAGCGTTTTGGCCTCGCCGGTCTTCCGCGTTTCCGCGAGAATGCGGTCCAGATATTCCTTGACGCCGCGGTAGCGCGAAAAATACGCGTTGATGAATTGCGCCGCTTCTTTTTGTTCGATGCCAAGCTGTTGCGACAATCCATACGGCGAAAGTCCGTAGATGATGCCGAAGTTGATCGCTTTCGCCGCGCGGCGGTGTTCCGCGGTCTGCGCCAGAGGGCCGACGCCGAAAACCTCCTGCGCTGTGCGCGCATGAATATCCTCTCCATTGCGGAAAGCGGCGGTCAGCACGGGATCCTTGCTGAAGTGCGCCATGATTCTGAGCTCGATCTGCGAATAATCCGCAGAAAGGAGAATTCGTCCCTTCTCCGCCACAAACGCGGCGCGAATCTGGCGTCCCAACTCGCTGCGCACCGGAATATTCTGCAAATTCGGATCGCTCGAGCTGAGGCGGCCCGTCGCGGTGCCTGTCTGGCTGAAGCTCGTGTGCAGCCGCCCCGTTTCCGGGTGAATCAGCTTTGGCAGCGCGTCCACGTACGTGGATTTCAGCTTGGCGATCTCGCGATATTCGATGATTTTCGCCGGCAGAGGATGCTGGGCCTTCAATTCCTCCAGCACATCCACGGCCGTCGAGCGCGCTTTCGCCTTGCCCCGCCTTGCAGCAGGCTGGAGGTTCAGCTTGTCAAACATTATTTCCGCAAGCTGCACGGGAGAATTGACGTTGAACTCCTGCCCTGCCAGTTGCCAGATTTCTTTTTCTAACCTGCGAACCTCCTTCTCCATCGTCCCGGACATTTCATCCAATGCGTGAGGGTCCACGCGCACACCCGCGCGTTCCATTTCCGCCAACACGGGCGCCAGGGGCAAGTCAATCTTTTCATAAACACTTTCGAGATTTTTTTCTTCGACCAATTTGCGCAATACCGGCGCAAGTTTGTGGAGTGTTGCGGCGTGCTCTCCCGGCGCCTCTCCCACCGGCAAGTTGAATTGACGAAAGACGACATCCGCAAAATTGTGATTCGCAGTGGTAGGCCGAAGTAAATAGGAATAGAGCTGAGTGGCGTGCGCAATGTTCGCGGCGCGCCCGGTCAGAAGCTGGAACAGTTTCGGGTCGTGCACAATTTTCGGGCGCTTTGCGTCCTTCAAGTACGGCGCAAGCACAGCAAGAGCTTCGCCTCGTTCATTCGCCCAGATGGACCGGCCCACTTCCTCGCCCGAAGAAGCCTCAATTGCCACGAGGTTCGTTCCAAATCCCTCCGCCTCTCGCTCCCCGGTGTCCAGCGTCAACCAAACGGCGAGCGGCTTTTTCAAGGGAAGTTCCTCGAGCCAACCCTGGAATTCATTGACGCTCGCGCACTGCGCGAAGTTGGTTTTGCGCTTTTCGCCGGAATCAGGCTTCGCAGAGCCCGCAATAGCCTCCGTCCCCAACTCTTTTAGAAGTGAATTGAAGCCCAGCGCACGGTAAAGCGCTGCCAGCAGGGGAGTGTCGGGGCTTTTTTTCTCCAGCGCATGCAAGTCCATTTGGATAGGTACATCCGTCGCAATGGTGGCCAACTGCTTGGACATGAGGACTTGCTCGCGCTGCTGCTGCAGAGCTTCGCGATAGCGCTTGTTGGTCACTTCATCGGCGCGATCAAGAGCTTTTTCAACGCTTCCGTATTTCTTGATGAGTTCCGTCGCGCCCTTTTCGCCGATTCCTTTCGCGCCGGGGATGTTGTCCACGGTGTCGCCCATCAACGCCATCACATCAATGACCTTTTCCGGTGGAACGCCCAGAATCTCTTCCACTTTTTGTTCGTCCACCAGAATGTCTGCTTTTGCGCCCCCGGAACCCGTGCGGAGTGTCCGCACGTGATTTCCTACAAGTTGCATCATGTCCTTGTCGTTGGAAACCACGAGCACATCCAGATTTTTCTTCGCTCCCTGTTTCGCCATGGTTCCGATGACGTCATCCGCTTCGTAGCCCTCGAATTCGAGGATGGGCAGCCGCATGGCTTCGCAGAGCCTGCGCACAAACGGGACTTGCACGGATAGTTCATCCGGCATGGGCGGCCGCTGTGCCTTGTATTTCTCGAACAATTTGTCGCGGAACGTAGGTCCTTTGGTGTCGAAGACGATTCCGAGGTAGTCAGGTTCGTAGTCTTTGATCAAACGCCGCAGAATGTTGGCAAAAAGGAAAGGAACTTTGGTCGGAATCCCGCTCGGCGCGTTCATTCGCACCATGGGCGCATAAAAGGCACGGTAGATGTGCGCCATGGCATCCACGAGAAATAATTTCTTCTGGGAAGCTTTGGGGGCGGCAGCAGTCATGCGGCCGAGTATAGCAAACGGCGCGAGGACCGCGGCGCAGGCCAAGGAGTCAAGAAAGAAGAGTGGGTTGTGCGGGAGGGCGACACCGCAGCCATTTCAGCTTCGAGTCACAACTCCGGGTCGTAGCCTCGTTAGACGATTCCAAGAGGCTTTGCAACCTCCGCGAGGACTTCCGTAGCGCGTAGAAGCTGCTCACGCTTGTGCGTGGCGCTTACCATCGCACGAAGCCTGGCTTTCCCTTCGGCAACGGTGGGATATCCGACCGCGGGGGCAAAAACACCGGCATCGAAAAGCTTTCGCGAAAATTCGAACGCTTTGGCCGCGTCTCCCACGTGGATGGGAACGATCGGAGTCTCGCTGCCTTCAAAGCGGAAGCCCTTCTTTTTCAGTTCGCGCTTGAAAAACTTTGTATTGGCCCAGAGTTTCTTCACAAGCCTTTCGCCCTCGGGAGAATCGAGCAGCGAGAATGCGGCCATGCAGGCTGCCGCCGTTGCGGGCGGATGCGAAGTGGAAAACAGAAAGGGCCGCGCCCGCAAGTATAGAAAATCAATCAGGTCGCGCGATCCGCAGACGTAGCCTCCCATTGCCCCAATCGCTTTGCTCAACGTACCCACCTGAATATGAACGCGGCCGTGACAATTCAGATGATCAATCGTCCCGCGGCCCCCGCGGCCCAGAACTCCCGATGCATGGGCGTCATCCACCATCATGATGCACTTGAACTTCTCCGCCAGATCGCAAAGCTGAGGAAGAGGCGCGATGTCGCCGTCCATCGAAAACACGCCGTCGGTGATCAGAAGTTTGTGGCCATTCCAATCCGCCGTTTCCTTCAGCACCCGCTCGCAATCGGCCACGTCCTTATGCTTGAACACCTTGATGGTCGCTTTCGAAAGCCGGCATCCGTCAATGATGGATGCGTGGTTCAGCTCGTCGGAGATGATCAGGTCTTCCTTGCCGAGAATCGCGGACACGGTGCCCGCATTTGCCGTGAATCCGGACTGAAACACGACGCACGCTTCGACGTTCTTGAAACTGGCAATCTGCTCTTCCAGATCCATGTGAAGTCGCATCGTGCCGGCAATCGTGCGGACGGCACCCGCTCCCACGCCGTACTTACGTATGGCTTCGATGGCCGCCTTGCGCAGGGCCTTGTGCGTCGTGAGCCCAAGGTAGTTGTTGGAAGCGAGATTGATCACTTCCTTCTCATCAATGGTGCAAACAGGCTTTTGCTCTCCCTCCAGAACGCGCAGCTTCGGCGCTACGCCCTTGGCGCGCAGTTCGTTCAGATGATCGCTGACGAACTGCAGCGGATTTTGCTTGGTGGCTTGGATTGCCGTCTCAGACATGGTCGATCTCCTTGGTGCAGCCCGGACTCGAGTGGAATCCTCAGAATAATGAGCTTCAAATCCGGCTCGTCCGGGAAGAATCTCTGTGTAGAGTTTGGGCTGGAGCCTCGAGGTTGCGCGAGCTGTCCTCGCTACTCTTAGCGCGGAATCCCGTTCGGGTACAGTAGAATTTTCCCGGCCAGACCGCCCTGCAGTTTTGCGAAAGCATCCTCAAATTCACTTAGATTCACGCGCTCCCCAAACAGTGGCTCAAGATTCAAGCGCCCCGCCTTCAAAAGCGCCGTCATCTGCTCCCAGGTCAGGTACATTCGCCTGCCATAGATTCCCTGTACGGTTGCGCCTTTAAAAATGACATCGTTCACCAGATCGAGCGGCACGTTTTCCGTAGGAATTCCGAGTAGCGATGCTCTTCCTCCCGCCCGCAAGGACTTGAATCCCCTCTGGATCGCTGTCGGATTTCCACTCATTTCCAGCAGGACGTCCACCCCTGTACCATCCGTGTCCGCTAAAATCTTTGCCACCTCGTCCCCTGCGGTCGGATCCAAAACAACATCCGCGCCCATTTTTCTCGCCATGGCGCGGCGATGTTCGTTCGTCTCTGTTGCAAAGACCGTCGAGCTGCCGCATGCCTTGGCGACAGCGACTGACATCAATCCAATCGGTCCGCAGCCCGTGACAAGCACGGTGTGCCCGGCGATCGGCCCCGCCAGCACCGTGTGTACGGCGTTTCCAAGTGGATCGAGAATGGCCCCGTAATGCTCCGGAATGGAAGGATCGAGCTTGATGATGTTCGTCGCTGGAATCTTCACGAATTCGGCGAACGCCCCATCCTGATCAATTCCGATAATTTTCAGATTCTGGCAGATGTGCGCCTCGCCGACCCTGCATTGGTGGCAGTGCCCGCAGTTCACGTGCATTTCCGCGCTGACGAAGTCTCCCGGTTTCACGGCGTTGACTTCGCTTCCGACGCTTTCGACGACGCCGCAAAATTCGTGCCCAAGCGTTACCGGTGGCTTGATCCTTCCCTGCGACCAGCGATCCCAGCCATAAATGTGCAAGTCGGTCCCGCAAATCGAGGCGATCTTCACCCGCACGATCACGTCGGTGGGTCCCGGGGACGGCACATCCGCGCGTTCGTAGGAAAGGCCCCGCGCGGGCTTTATTTTCCGCAGTGCTTTCATCGTGCCGGATTTCGGGGAGGACATCAGGAAAGGCTCCTAGATGCTACGGAAGGAGCCGATAGTAGCACACCACGTCACGCCGGGCGAACTGGCGCCCAGCAGGATGAGAGCTGGCGTCGATCAATCGAATGTTCTGCTGCGAGAGTCAGGACAACTTAGGAGTTAGACTCAGCTTCGGGCTCTTGCTTGCGCTGTCGCCTCTTGATAATGCCTCCCAGCGCGAATAAACCTGCACCGAGTAGCGCCAGAGTCGAAGGTTCCGGCGTCGCGGTAACCTGAAGACTGATCGGAACGATATTGAAGTCCTGGGGGAAATTCCCTCCACCAAGATAGCTGGCTTCCAGGTACGAGCCTCCGCCCCAGTAAATGTTTTCAGGATAAGTACTCCCTAGCAACGCAAAAAGCAGCCCCGGGTTGCTGACGACTGGCGACGTCCCTGGCGTCAAGTAGTTATCGTAGAGGTAGCCGGAACCGTCGGGAAGCCAAAAATAATTCGCGCCCGAGCCACCCACCATTCCGGCGATGGCTGTCCCATTTTCTGTTCCACTGATCGAGGTCACCTGAAAGAGGCCGCCGCCAAGCGGATTGGCAGTCAAATTCAGAAATCCGTTCACCCCAACACCGGAATACGTCAGCTGGAAGCTATCCGCATTTGCACGTCCTGCGCAGACCAAAACGACTGTCGTCAGTAACGCCAAGAAAACCGCGCGAATGATCGTTCTCAATGGGCCCTCCCTGGGTGACGGCGAAATGCACAACACCGCCAACACTGGGTAGGGCAACTGGAATGCCAAAATTGGGCATTGCAAATAAAGGACTTATTCTGGCTTTTCGCAGTGTACTTCCAGTCTTTTTCCCTTATTTTTCAATTGCTTGCATGGCATTTCCTTTGTTTCTTTCTGGGTCAATGGAGCGGAAGGCTTCTCTCGATCCGTAAGGCCCTATTTAACTTCTTGCACCACACCGATCCTCTCCAAGGCCTTCAGATATTCCACAATTACTCCTAGCGGCACTGGGCCGTACTCCGCCGAGACCGCATCCCGGATTTCCTGTGCATTCCGCTTTCCGTCCGCAAAATTCAACACTTCGTACGCATACTCTTCGCCGCCACCCCACAGTCCTTCGTAACTCAGGAGTTTGGGCGTCGGGATTCCCGCGGCCTTCGCGTGATCCGCGAAGTAGTCGTATCCAAAAACTGAAAGAGGGCCCTTTGGTTTGGCCACGCGACGATACTTCCACGGGAAAACGACTGGCTCAGAAAGGATCGTGGACTCTGGTAGGCAAGTGTCAGTCATCAAGGCCGCCCCACTCTTGATCAATGTTCCGTCCTGCAAGAAGTCATGCAAACTTCGTTGCGCTTCCTTTTCATAGTGGACGAGCTCTCGGATGGAAAGGCATAAAGTCTCATCGCTTTGACCGCGCGCGCGCTCCCTCGTCTGTGCATCACGCAAGAATCGGCCAATCGTCATCTCTTTTTCAACGGCATCTAATTGCCCAGTATCCATCCCTGCCAAGAAATACCCGCTCGCCGCTCCAATGAACGCCGCTCTCTTCAGCTTCGTCGGGTCAATATTCGCGGAAGTATCGAAATTCGTATGAATGTACCGGTCCGGCCAATCGTTCAAATAGATCGCTGGAATCTTGAACGAAGAATCCTGGTACACGTCGTGGTCGCTCCCCATGGTGTACGCTGAATCCATCGCCCCAAGCGGTTCCTTGCCGCCCTCAGGCGCCACCATTGGATAGTCCGCCTCGCCCGTCGCTGCGAACTTGTACGACTCTTCATTCACCCATTGGGCGAACGCCCAGGCTACATCATGCACAAAGCTCGGCAGGCTCATCGGGCCGCGTGTCACGTGGAACACTGCCTTCGTCGCCGGTCCTCCGCCAACCATGTCCATGTGGATCACGGCTTTGATCCGTTGGGCAAACTCTGGTTTGCCGTTGAGCAACGCCATCGTGCCTTCGATCTCCGGCGGAAAGATGAAGCGAATCGTGCGCGCTGGCTTTGGAATTTGCCCTTCGCCGATTAATTTCTGCAGCGTCCGCGCCACTTCCAGGATCGTTGCGCAGCCGCTGGCATTATCGTTCGCTCCCGGCCGCTGATGATCCAGGTGGCAGCTAAACGCAATTTCCTCCTCCTTCAGCTTCGGATCCGCGCCGGGAATCGTCGCCGTCACCACTTCATAGAATCCCGGATGCTGTCCCGCCTTTACGACGGCGTGAAGCTTGATCTCCTCTCCATGTGCCAGGCGCTCCTTCATCGCCCGGGCAGTTTTGAGCGACACCATGAACGCAAAGGACCTATTCGGCGAAAACGTCTCCAGATGCCCCCAGCGAATCAAATTTTCGTCCTCGCCCCACCACGCAGACTTCTGGTTCTGCGCGTAACTCACAATTCCTACCGCGCCAAATTCTCCAATCGCCAAATCCCGCACGGCTCCGGGCTGTTCGCTCACCAGCACAATCTTCCCCTTCACATTCTTGTCGGCGTAACCGCTCTCTTTTGTCCCTTCGCCCACGTCCACCAAATTGGCCGTCACATCCGCGCTCTCGCTGTCTTCCGCCAGCACAATCGGCATGGCCTCATAACTGGCCATTTTGATCGGTGCCATGCCTTCCCTCATCTCCCACAAATCGCCCTTCTTCGCATCCCACGCCGGGCGCGCTCTTTGCGTTCCATAGAAAAGGTTCCCGTCCGCAGGAAACTGAAGGATCGCCGCATCGCTCAACCCGTACGCCCGCAGCCGCTCCACAACCAATTCCGCCGCCTCGTGAAATCCACGCGACCCGCGCTGCCGGTGAAATGTCGCAATCACTTCCAGATTCCTCTTGGCCGTCTCACCGCTTAGTTCATTGGCCAGAGCCGCGATGGTTTTCTCGGGCAGCAGCGGCGGCTTCTGTGCCCAAGCTCCCGTCCCGACAGCCATCCCCACTGCCAGTGAAATCCAAGCCACCTTCTTCATAACTCCTCCGTTTCGCGCCGCATTCGTGCCTCACTACTGCATCTCCGCTTCGCCGACCATTCCTTACACTTCCGCGTCCAACGCCGCAATCTTTTCCGCCATCAATACGTAGTATTCTGTGGACTCGGACCGCTCATCATGCCTGACTCCCAACCGGCCATCCAGCTTGATCACGTTTGCCGCCACTACACGATGGGCGAATCGGCGATCCGCGCCGTGGACGACGTTTCTCTCTCCATTCAAACCGGCGACTTTCTGGCGCTTCTCGGAAGTTCCGGCTCCGGCAAATCCACGCTCCTGAATCTCATGGCCGGCCTGGACCGCCCCACCTCTGGCGCAATTCATGCGAACGGCAAAAATCTCTCCGAACTCTCCTCCCTCGACCTGGCCCGTTACCGCCGCAATACGGTCGGGATGATCTTTCAATCCTTCAATCTCCTTCCGCGCATGACCCTCGAGGAAAACGTCGAGCTTCCCCTGCGGCTTTCGGAAGTGGACCGCTCGGAACGCACCAGTCGTGTTCGCGAAGCTCTCGAGCACGTCCACCTCGAGAAACGCATCGGCCACCGTCCCAGCGAGCTTTCCGGCGGCGAGCAGCAGCGCGCCGCCATCGCCCGCGCTCTCGTCAACCGTCCCAAAATTCTGTTCGCCGACGAGCCCACCGGAAACCTCGATTCCGCGACGGGCGAAGTCATTTTGACGCTGCTTCGCGAAATCCAGGACAACATGGGCATGACCATCGTCATGGTTACGCATGAACGCCCGCTCGCTGAGCGCTTTGCCACCCGCCTCGCTTCCATGGCCGATGGCAAGCTGATGTCCACAAACGGCCTCTCAAGCACGCAGGAAAAGGGAACCCGACCATGAAGTTCGGCGATATGACCGAGCTCGCCGTCCGCAATCTCCGCGAAGCGGTCCTGCGCAATTCGCTCACGACTCTCGGCGTTGCGGTTGG
>Ga0335078_10000310_pt1 | contig 78255 bp, 101 predicted proteins | sample Lox_Sample_32_FD_206711 | JGI IMG/M metagenome (GOLD analysis project Ga0335078, IMG submission 206711) | Soil microbial communities from Loxahatchee National Wildlife Refuge, Florida, United States - Lox_Sample_3.2 | ecosystem: Environmental > Terrestrial > Soil > Wetlands | place: USA...
GCGGTGGTGATCTGGGTGGCGCGGAACACGGCTTTGGCGGTGAGGAACTGGAAGTAGCTTGTGATCTGGCTGGTCAGGTTCGCGAACGTGTCGCCTTGGCCGAGGGTGCCATGGGGTGCCGATCCGGCGATGAACGGGCTCACGCCGCCAGCCAAAGGATGATCAGTTTTGAGGTGCCGGAGGCGGCGCCGCCGATGGTGATCCCCCCTACGGTGGTTGCGTTGCTGTAGCCGATCACTTCGACGTAGTCGGAGGCGGCGGCGCGGATCATCTGGCAGGCGATGGAAATGTGCCCGAGGACAGTGTTGGCTGCGGTTTCGGTGCTGCCCCACTGGGTGGTGCCGCCGTTGACACGCAGCCCGCACGCCCGGTCAGTGCCGGTTGTGTCGTTGAGGAAGTTGACCTGGCCATAGACGAAGTAGAGACCAGCTTTGGGGAAGGTGTAGCGGGTGGTGCCGTTCCATCCGGACCAGTTGTCGACGGTGGCGACGTTGAACGGGACCGCGGTCCCGGCCGGGAACGTGGTCGACGCTAGCTGGACGCTGCTGTTCCGCTGGAGCCGGCAGATCGGCGGGTAGGTGAGGAAGTTGACCGTGTCCCGCAGGTTGGTGTTCATGAACGCGCCGGTGATCTGCGTCGTGTCAGAGAACGCCGTGTTCGCGGGGACCGGCAGGGATGTGGACCAGGCCGGTGGGGCGGACGGCAGCGCCGCGTAGATGACGTTCAGTGTCGGGTACTGGCCTGCGGTGGTGTTCGTGTTGACGGAACCGGAGGTGGTCTGGAACCCGGCGAGGCTGACAGTGTCACCGGTGGCCGGGTTGAGCGTTTGGAGCTCGACGACGGTTTCGAACGGCCGGAACGTCGCCTGGGTGGGGGTTTGCTGCCCGATCCAGGCGGTGGCGACGTTGTTCTGGGTGACGGCGATCGTCGCGTTGTAGATGACACCTGTGCCGGTGGTGGTGGTGTTGTACGTCATCACCCCGATGCACAGGTACCAGCCGAGATAGTTGGCGTAGATGAGCTCCGGCTGGGCTGGGTTGCTGTGCATGGCGAGCGGGTCGAGCAGGTCGAAGTCTTCCGGCACGTAGTAGTAGGCGTTCTGGGGGATCGGCCAGATGCTGTGGAGCTGCCCGGAGTACATCGGCGGGTCGATCAGGAAAACGATGCTGTCGTCGGCGTCGTTTTGCAGGATCGTGGCGCTGATGGTTTCGACGCCGGTGAGGCTCCACGTTTTCAGGTTCGCGGGTGGCCCCGGGTAGGGCGGGTCGATGGGGTTCCGCGGCCCGTAATACGGCGACCCCGGGTCTGGGGGCGGTGGGGGGACCGGCGGCTGGTATGAGACTGCGGTGCCAGCGCCGGGTGTGCCTGCGGGGCCGGTGACCGCCCTGGCCGGTGCCCGCCGTTGGGTGATGCTCATTTCCCGAGGACCACTGTCCCGTTCGGGAACCCGTACGTGGCCGAGTTGGTGGAAAGCACATTCCCGGAGTAGGGGCTCAGGGTGAGCTGCACTGTCGCGGTCCCGGTCGCCCAGTCCAGGGTGCGTTTGATTTTGAGGATCAGGCAGGTGATTGTGATCTGCGGGGCTGCGCCGGTGACCGGGCGGCGGTGGAACAGCACTATGTCACCGATGTCGCCGTACAGCACCAGCGGCCATGCCGCCGTGGTCTTGGCGGCGTCGATGGTGACCTGCTCGACACGCAGGTGGGCGGTGCCGTTTGTTTCCACGATCCAGTTGACCAGGTTGGTGACTGCGTCCAGGTCGGCGAGGTAGACGGTGGGGGTGGCGGTGATCGTGCCGAACCTGTTCTGTGACGCGGTGATGAATGGCAGCAGCTCGAGCGAGGGGGTGACCGCTGGGCCGTTCTGCTGGGTCGCGGTGACAGTGTTAGCGATCAGTGTCGGGTCGTAGCCGACGCGGGCATCCGGGAGGTAAGGGATCTCTCCCCCGGCTGTGTTTTCCCCCAGTACCCACTGCGGTGTTTCACCGTCGAATGCGCCGTACGCCTCGTAGTTGAGGTTCCCGTCGCCTGCGATGTACAGCAGCCCGCCGTCGGAGTCGGTCATGTCCTGGATAGCGGCGGACGTTTGTTTCCCGGGGATCTCGGTGGCGGCGGTGGTGTAGCTCTGCCCGTAGGTGTTGTCGGTGAAGTCGATGCATTTGGGCCCGTAGTAGCCGCCGGCTTGCAGGTAGCGGTGGACCCGGTCGGAGACCGAGTCGAAGGACGTGTTCTCGCCGGGGACCGTCGCGAGCGACGTGGAGGTGGCGGCGTACTGGTTGAGGAGCCGCTGGTGGGGGACGAGGTAGTCGAAGATCGCGATGTGGGCGAGTGTTCCCGTCCCGCCGCCGTTGAAGCAGAAACCGTTGTCGATGGAGTCAGCGAAACCGCCCCACGACATCCACCCCCACGTCGACGCCAGGTTACATGTCCCCGACGAGGGGCTGTTCGTGAACCCGCCGGCGTCGGTGAGAATCTGCCACGTGGTGGGGGTGAGGTACAGGGTCAGCATCGTCCAGTCCTCACCGGCCCAGACGCTTGTGCCGATCTGGGTGTCTGTCTCGGCGCCGGTCGCCTGATCGTAGACGGCCATGTGCATCGTGCCGGGATTGGGCTGGGCGGAACCGGCGAGCCAGATCGCGGCCATCGGGGTTCCGGTGCGCCGGATACCGAGCAGCGTGTTGTTAGTAGGCTGCGAGTCCGCTGAGGCTGCGGCGTTGAACCAGAAACTGACAGTGATCCCGTTCGCCAGGGACTGCGGAGCCGACGGCTGGTAGAACAGGCAGTACCCGAACGTCTCGTCGCCGGAGGTGAAAGCCTGGTCACCGGCTTGCGGGTTCACCTGCGCTGGTGGGGAGAAGGTGAGGAAGTTCGGTGAGCCGGATTGCAGCGACGTCACAACGAACGTGGTGGGTTCTTTCAGCTGCGCTGACGAGTTGAACAACTGGAAGTGGTCACCGACGTGGGCGTTCGAAGGGAACGCGTTAGTCGATGCGAGGAAATAGTTTCCGCCCGATGCGGCGGTGGCCACGAAATCCCACGGGGTTTCCAGGCCGGTCTGATCCCACGTCGACGCGCCCGCGATCAGGTCGTTGCCTGTGACACCGAACGCGTAGCTGGCGGACCCAGGCCCGTAGCTGGCTTCCCTGACGAGAAGCTGGTCGGTGTTGGCGGGAGCCAGGTTCGCTGCGGCTGATGATCCGGCCGCGTCGTCACACGGCCAGTAGGCGAACGGGCCGTCGTTGAGGATCTCGGTTTGCCCGATGGGCCGCAGGACAGCGTTGAGGACCGACCACAGGTCGGTGAACACGGCCGCTGATTCTTGCCACCACGCCCCCGATGACCATTCCTGCGGCCACCGTTCGGTGAACCCGCAGAAACTGACCTGCGTCCGCCCGTTCCAGGTGGTGAGCAGCCGCACCGGAACGTAGGAGGTGACCTGTCCGACCTGGATCGGTGTCAAAGTACCGGACTGGGCGACGTTCCCGGCGGCCGATGCCGCAGCGGCGGCGGGGGTGAAGGTGACCAGGCCGGTGGTGGTGTTGACCTTGGTCACCTGGAACACAGCCGGTTGCAGCAGCGCCCCGGCGGAGGTGTAGAGCTGGAAGTAGTCGGTGACGGTGACTTTCCCGGCGTCAGCGACGGAGACGGGGATGGTGGTGGTGGTCCCGGTACCGGTCGCGGTGATCGCCCACGGCGGGCGGGGGGTGAACGCCCCGTCATGGTTGTCGATCAGGGCGTTGACTTCGGCGGCCTCAAGCTTGTCGAGTTCGTATTGGCCGCCGCGGGTTTCGTCCCAGGACAGGAGCCGCCCAGACATGTCGACCCAGATCCGCTGATCGGGTGGGGTGGCCTGCCCGGCGGGGCCGCCGGTGGTGGTGCCGAGCGCGGCTTGCAGCTGCACCAGCGGCCAGTTCGCCGACAGCTGGGCCGGTGGCGGCTGGGCGACGGCGACGGCGGCGATGACTGCGGTGACGTCGATCGCCCCTGTCCCGGCCGGGTTGGCCGGTTTCCATGTCGCCGATGTCGCGCCGGAGGTGACCTGGGAGGCGATACCGGCTTCGAGGTCGAGCCCGTACCCGCCGCCGCCGTGATCAACTGAGGTGTTGCCGTTGATCCAGCCTGCGCCGGTGAGGCTGATCGGCTGGGTGTAGGTGTCGTTGTCGTAGGCCCCGGCGGTGATGACCAGGCTCGACTGGGCGAGGGCGCCGAGGGACACGGTGGTCCCGGCCGAGGCTGATGTGCCGGTCGCGGTCGCATATCCGGTGACCAGGAACCCGTTGGCGAGGCCGGAGAACTCCTGCACATAGAGCCCGCGGACGGTTGCCCCCGCCGACGGTGCCACATACACGACGCTCGCTGGGCGGGCCGCCGGGGCCGCCCACAGGCCGACCGAGCAGAGACTCGTCTGGAGCGCCGGGCCGAGCGGGTACCACAGATTGTGCGCATCATCACCGATCGACACGGTTCCCGGCTGGGCGAGGTTCATCGACGTCCACGACGCGGCGGCGATCAGCCAGTTCCCGTCGTTGTTGCCGATGACCACGGTCTGGTTGACCAGCGACGGCGACGGGAACGTGAACCCGGACACCCCGGCGGGGACATATACCCCGGACCATGTGTTGACCAGTGCGACGGGCATTCAGGACTGCCGTCCGGCGAGGAACCACCCATTCCCCGGGTTACGCCGCGTGTAGCGGAGAACGCCTTGCTGGGCGATCTGCCGGAGCGTGGTCTCGGCGACAACACTGCCCTGGATATTGAAGTTCTGGATCACGTTCCCCCCGCCGCCGCTGGTGGCGTAGCCGGTGGCGGATCCGAGGCCGGGGAACGCTGACACGTTGGTGCCGGTGAACCGGTTCACCAGGCCCGGGGTCACCGCGAACGAGGTTTGCAGGTCACGGCCGAACCGGCGCATGAAATCGTGCGCCTCATGCTCCCGGTATCGCATGCCGTTGACCAGGCCCTGGATAATGTATTCGCCCTGCTGGTGGAACTTCTTAGACGGCGAGATGGATGCGATCGCATTCGCGAACGTGCTGACGACACTATTAGCGACCTGAGTGACGTAGTTAAACAGCCCGGTGGCCGCGCTGGAAATCCCGTTAATCAGCCCGTTTATGATATTGGTGCCGATGTTTACCATTTGTGCCGGCAGGTTAGCGAAGGCGTTGACGATCTGGCCCGGGATGCCCTGGAACCACGATACGAAGCTGTTCCAGGCGGATTCGGCGTTGGAACTGATGCTGTTCCAGATCCCGGACAGGTACGATACGAGACCGTTCCACTGCGATTCCGCGACAGTGACAAGCCCCGTCACAGCGTTAGTGATGAAATTGGTGAAGCTGTTCCACGCGGACGTCGCATCCGACTGGATCGTGTTCCAGATCCCGGACAGGTACGATACGAGACCGTTCCACTGCGATTCCGCGACAGTGACAAGCCCCGTCACAGCGTTAGTGATGAAATTGGTGAAGCTGTTCCACGCGGACGTCGCATCCGACTGGATCGTGTTCCAGATCCCGGACAGGTACGATACGAGACCGTTCCAGATGGCCTCGGCAGCGGACACGACTTGCTCAAACGCCTGCGGCATGCCCAGGATGGCTGAGGTGAGGAAACTGACGACAGTATTCCACGCGGCCTCGATCAGCTGACCCGCCAGCTGGATAGCGCCTACAACATCGTTCCAGATGCCCTTCCAGAAGTCGCGGAACGCAGCGCATTTCACCCACAAGATCACGAACGCGGCAACCAGGCCAACAATCAACAGGATGACCGCCCCGATCGGGTTGGCGTCCATCGCAGCGTCAAGGAGCCACTGCGCCGCAGTTGCCGCCTTTTGCGCGATCTCCAGATCCTTGAACGCCTGCACAGCACCCCGGATCATCGCAGGAATGCCGACAATAAATGTGAACGCGCTGCTGATCCCCGAAGCAGCAGTCGTAACGAGACCTATGGCCAACTGTAGCCCTTTGAACGCAGCGACCGCAGACAGGATATCGACAGCGATACGGCTGACGATCGGGTTCGACAGGACCGCGATGAACGCCTGGATCAGCGGATTGATCGCGTTCAGGAGCCCTGGGATCATTTTGAGCGCCGAAATGAACGGCGAGTTCGGTGTGAGGAAATTCTCGATGATCGGCTTGGCGGCCTGGAGAATAGCGATGAGGTCTTTACCGAGGATCTGTATTATCTGCGTGACGACCGGAGTGATTGATTGGAACGCTGCCCCTATGTCTGTGATCAGCGCTGTGGCAAGTTGTGACAAGGATGGCAGCAAAGGCGTAATCGCCTGGCCAAGGGCGAGCATCAACTGGCCAAGGACCTTGAATGCGGCCACTAGCGGCCCTGTCAGTGCCTTGACGAGTTCATTAAAAAAGTTGATCAACGGTGTGGCTACCGGGGCAAGAGCCGTGGTCAGCTGCACGAACAAGTTAATCAGCGACCCGGTGAGTTGCCCGATCGCGGGCAACGCCACCTGCGCCAGCTGGCCAAGCTGATGAATGAAGTCGATAATCTGTGGCGTGTGCTGCTGGATCACCGTCATCATCTGATCCAGCGCGTTACCCGCGATAATCGCCAGCCCTTGCACCGACGGCAGGATGGTCCGCAGTACGTCGAGGCCCTTGTTGAAGATAGACAAGATGTCGGGCTGGAGAGCCTTCGCCAGGTTGTTGAACTCTTTCTCGAATCCCTGGATCGCGGTGATGACCTGCTGCTGCTCGGGTGGTATCGACGCCCAGTCCGCTTTGATCTGCGCTAGCGCCTTGTTCTTCGCCGACGCGGTGGCAGCGGTGTCATATTTTTGCTGGGCATCGGACATCATCTGCATGTTCTTGACGACACCCATGATCGTCGGCGCTGCCATCGCGCCGAACGCAGCCACGCCGCCGCTAGCCCCGATGAACGCCGGCGCGAGCGGCACCGCCGCTGCGACCGCTGCGGCGATCGGGCCGATCAGGCCGGCGAAAGACGTTGTGGCCTTGATCGTGGATCCGCCCATCAGATCCATCAACGTCGATGACTCCTGCGACTTGTCACCGACATCCTTCAGGGCATCGCTGGCGACATTTGAGCTGCTGCGGACATGGTCGAGCTTGGTAGCCGCCTCATCCCCGACGTTGCCGAGCGCGCTGAGTTTGCTGTCCGCGTCGCTGGTGTCGACCGTGATGTGGATCGTCTTGTCAGACAGTGCAGCCTCTTCGGCCTTCACCTGATCAAGTTTCGCGGTGACATCACTGACGTCGGCGGTCACCTTAATATTGGCGGCCGTACCGGCGACCTTGTCCGCCTCGGCCTGCACCGTCGCGAACTTCGCGTCCGCGTCAGTGATATCTGCGGTCACCTTGATCGTGTCCGCCGTACTGGCGACCTTGTCGGCCTCGGCCTGCACCGTCTGAAGTTTCGCATCTGCATCGGAGATGTCGCCGGTGACCTTAATACTGTCTGTCGTTCCGGCGAGCTTGTCCGCCTGCGCCTGCACTTCCTGCAACTTCGTATCCGCGTCAGTGACATCCGCCGTCGCTTTGACGTTGACGTCTTTGACCCGGTCCTGCGCATCCGCCAGCTGGTTCGTTTTGTCGATCATTTCGTCGATCGGCGGGATGTACGCAGCAGAATCCGCGATGAACTGGGCTACCGCAGGCGGGAGCTCATCTGCCACGGCTCACACCCCCGCCCTGGGTCATGCGCCGTAAACCGACTGCTGGAACGCCTCCACAGCCTTATTCCGCAGACTCCCATCCGCCACGATCAAATCCAGCGCGGGCCGCAGATACGGCCGCGGCGGCAGATGTGTCTTATGCCCCCGCCCGGCGTTCCCCCCGAGCTCGTGGATACGCGCGTACACCGTCGTTGCCCCGACCTGCGTCTGCCAGCGTGTCCCGGCCCCGGTGACCGGGTCCGCGCGCACCGAACGCCGCAGATCACCGCCGACCATCGCCGGTGGCATACCCGGCTGCGACGGCGTCGGCGTCCCCTTCACATGCGACGACAAACCCAGTTGGAGCATGGTGGCGCGGACCATCACCGCACCCATCGCGTCCGCCGCCGCCCGGCACCCATCCGGCGCCTTATCCTTCATCCCCTGCAGCCGGATCGCGATCTCGCGCACGTCACCCATGCATGCCTCCCGTGAACCGCGCCCGGCCCGGATCCGGCGGCGGCTCATAGTGCCGCGCCGACGACTCCGACGCCCGCTTCACCGCCCGATCCCAGCCCGCAGCCATGTCCGGTAGCAGCTCAGCGAAATCAAGCGGCAGGTTGTCGTACTGCTCCGGCGTCCAGTGGTAGCGTTCCGCGACCAGGAACCACTCCACATACCGCTGCTCCGCCGGGCACGACGTACCGGGACGGCCTAGGAAGTAGTCGGTGAAACGCTGCCGGAGATAACCCGCACTTTTGGGCCCTCCCCGTTGTCTCCGCTTTTGATGCCCATGACCCGGTTGTAGATCGGCTCGATCGCGTCGGCCAGCGCCTCAATATCGTCCAGCGGCAGCGAGTTGATCAGGCCGATCGGGTCGACCACCATCGACGGCACCGGCTGCCCGATATCCCACGACACGATCAGCCGGGTCAGCAGCGCATACTTCACCTGATCCGTCATCGACGCCGACAGCACCCGCGTGCCGTCGTCCTGCACTTCGACTTTGATGGCCTCGTTCGCGGCGTACTTGTCCCCGGCGAGGACCTGGTCCCGCAAGTCGGCCTCGTGGCCGGACGGCAGCGCAACCTTCACGAGCGGCTCCAAATCTGTTTCGGTAGAATCTTGGTACGCGAAAGCTCCGGCACCTGCGGTAACAGGCCCGGAGCGCGGCCGACTAACGAGGAGTCGACATGAACGACGCTACCCCTGAGCGGTGGCTACCCGTACCCGGCTACGAGAGCCTCTACGAGGTCTCAGACCACGGGCGAGTCCGATCGCTGCCCCGCCAGACCGTGTCAGGAATTCGCGGCGGCACCATGCTCAAGGGACACAAGCTGTTCGAACTGGAATATGTGCAAGTCTTTTTGCACGCCCAGGACAGGGGAACACCCTTCTGCGTACACCACCTGGTGGCCCTCGCATTCATCGGCCCCCGCCCAGACGGCATGGAAGTACGTCACCTAGACGGGGACGCGTCCAACAACGCTGCAGCAAATCTCGAATACGGCACCCGCGCCGACAACATGCAGGACATGCTGCGCCACCACCGCGGACAGATCGCCAAGACACACTGCCCATACGACCACGAGTACACCGAGGAAAACACACGTCTGTATCGCGGTGGACGCTTCTGCAGGGCATGTGAGCGTGACAGGAGCCGTCACCGGCAGCCATCAGGGCCACCCTGCACGACTAGCGGATGCGACACACCACAGACAGCAAAGGGACTCTGCCCACGCTGCTACGCCAGGGAATGGCAACGCAGGAAACGCGCACAGAACACCTAATAAGACATAATTGCGTTCTGTATCGTAATCGACAACGGACTATACCCCCCAGAGATCCCAGCGTTAGTCGTATTCGCCACAAGAAGCGCCTGCTCATTGAACCCGAAAACACTTCGTTTATCGTCGAGCGCGGCGGTGTCGAACGCGGTGAGCTGGGCGCTAATCGTAAGCGTGGACGACTTGGTGCCTGGCAGCCCATTCGCGGACACGATCTGCATCGTCGGCTGCGTGTTGTTCAGGTAGTACAGGAACTGGGACTCGTCCAAAGCTGGGTCAAACATGAAGTTGACCTGCGCGGTGAGTTCGCCGCGGGGGATCGCATAAGGGGACTGCTGCCCCTGGTCGGTCCAGATCGGCTCAAGCTTACGCATGATCTGGATCTTCCATTCGGCGATGTTGAAGACTTGCGCCCCGGCGAAACTGACGCTGGAGGTCCAGGCGGCCTGCGGCACTGCGTTCGTGATCGCCGAGGTGGGTGACTGCGAGGCGATCACCGACGCGAGTCCTTGTGCTTTCGCATCCCACGTGATCAGTGCGGTGGAGGTGCCGGTCAAGGTCACGTTGGACAGGCACGTGAATGCGTACTGGCGGGCCCCGGACACTGCCGGGAGACCGGTGTAGTCGGTGAACGTGTGTGTCACCGGCTGCGCGTTCATCGCCCCACCGGCGCCGGTGCCGGAGTTCAGGAGGGAGAAGTTGTGGGTGTAGAGGGAGGTGGCGGTGCCGGCGGTCAGCGTGGAGGTGATGCCGTGCGGGTAGTACAGCGGCCGGTTCAGCACGTACGGGCCGGTGCCTGTCCCCGATGTTGGGACGATCACTTCGGCGGGGCCGGACGAGTCGGCCAGGTAGAACAGGTACGGGGTGTTGAGGACCAGCGACCCGGAGGTGAGCGTGATCGAGGTGGTCGCCGCCGGGTACGCCGCGACCGAGGTGACACTGGCACCGGGGTTGGTCATGGCGGACACGTAGTAGTCACCCAGGATGTTGTTCAGCATGTAGCCGAAGCTGTCGGGGAAGAACGGGCCGCCGAGGGCGATGTCACCGATGATCGGGCCGGGGATCATGTTGTACAGGCCGGCCATGGCGTTACGCCACGCCTTGTCCTGCAAGTAGGTGATTTTGTCGACGGGGTCGAATTTGGTCAGCGGCAACGTGAATGTCGGCACCACCGGCGTACCAGGGTTCAGCTCGGCCCCGACACCGACGAACCGTCTAGTTACCGGGTAGACATGCGGCGCGTTAGCCATGCCTTATTCCCCTTCCCCGTCATCATGCCAGGCTGTCTCCGCGGCCGGTTCATCCGGCGGCATCGGGAACGGATCCGCAGCTACCCCCGGATCACCAGGGCCGTGCACCGTGAACAAGGTGGTGATCGGCGCGATGACCGCGAGGACACCTGCCTGATGCGTCGGGGTGACCACCGTCATCACAGGGTTGTCTATCAGCGCCCCGACAGGTGGGGCCGCATAGATGTCGGTGAAGGCGTGGGAAACCGCGGACGTCGCCGCCGTGGATGACGCGTTCGTCCACGACGCGGCCGGTGTCCACGTCGGTGTGCCGACCAGCGATTCCATGCACCAGGCACCGATCGCATACGACGTCAGGTAGGTGACAGGCGGCACCGCGGTGATAGTCGTCGTCCCGGTCGTCCCCGTGAAAGTGGTGGTAGTCACTGAGGAGTTGTCCAGGTACTGCCCGTTGAGTTCCATGAGGAACGCGGTCATCCGGGTTGTGGCGACGGTGCCGACACAAAGCGCGTTGAAGGTCGGCGCCGCGTCGCCGCCGGCGGCGACTTTCACGAAGATAGCGGCCGCTGTCCCGGCGGTGACCGCAAAACCGAGCCTGGCCCAGGTGCCGCTGACCTCGGTGATCCCGGTGGTGCCGATACCCGAGTCGCCGTAGGAGGTGACGACGGCGACGAGGAGGTCACCGAAGGTGCGGGGCTGTGTCCCGGACCAGGTGCCGGTGACCGACCCTGTCGATATTCCCGTGGTCTGCACCACGGTCGATGGGGTGCCGACCTGGGTGACGGCGGGCCAGAACGGGGTGACGGGGGCGGAGAGGGCCCCCCAGCGGCCGTCGGTTGGTGGGATAGCGGCGGCGCCATACACGTCGGCGCCGTCCCCGGGTACCGCAGTCATGAGGTAGGTGCCGCCGGGGACTGCCCATAGGGGTTTCCCGCCGGGGGATGTGAGGTACTGCGAGTAGAACCTCGGCACAGTTCCGAGGTACGGGTAGGTCATGCGTCCTCCCCTAGACGGGTTAGATAGTCAGGCTTGGAACAGCTCGAGGATCGGCAGACTGAACTGGGCGTCGTACCGCAGGTACCGCTGATCCGCCACCGCCCGCACCGGCGGATAGTCGTAGTTGATCCGCTCACCCACATCGATCAGCAGCGACCAGTCACCGGTGTCCGGGTCAGTAGCCTCGGCCGGATTCGGCGAGCCCCGCAAAATCTGGGTGATGGTGTCAATCACAGCGGGAAACGCGGTATCGGTGTCGGGGTCGGTTTCCTCACCGAACCAGATAACCCACAGGTGCGCGGTGTGGTCGATCTGTTTCCACCCGGCGGTGCCGAGCTTGACATTGCCGCGGGGGATAGCGCGGCGTGTCTCCGGCCCGAGAGAATCCCACACGTACACGCCGGGGCGGAACGTTTCCTCGTTGGGGTTCGGCGGGGAGATGAACGCCTCCAGCGGCCCGCTGGACGAGGGAACGGGCACACCGTCGAGGAGCCCGAACAGGTACGACTGCACCACGTTTGTGCCAGGCACTACACAGTCCTTTTAAACGGGCGACACAGCGCCTGGGCGCGTGTGGTGAGACCATCCGGGCTGCTCCCCGAACCCGACGCCGCCCCCGTGATCGTCTGCACCGTCGTCGCTGTCGCACCACGGGTCAGCGCCTGCGCCGCAGCGAAGTTGATCGCCGCCCACTGGATCTGCGCCGGTAGCGCCGACACCGCCACCCCAACGCCATGCCCGTATACCAGCGGCGACCCGAGTGTCAGCGTCCCGGGCCCCGACTGGGCGCTCGCGGCGGTGCAGGTGATCGTCTCCTGGGTGCCGGAGTCGAAGATGGTGCCGGTGGCGCCCTGGCCGCCTGGGGTGACGGGCGCCCAGCCGGTGCAGTCATCCACCTGCAACGACGTCACCCCGGCCATGGCCGCAGTCGTGATCCCGGCGTGCGGCCAGCCGTTCAGGTAGGTCACCTGGAGCACATAGCCGACGCGGCCGGCTGACCAGTTGATGTAGCCGCCGCCGATGTCGATGGCCTGCCCGCCGTCCGCCGCGCTCGACGGCACCGACGTGCCGTAGATGCCGACCGGCGGCACATGCGGGGCCATGAACTGCGGCGGGATAGTTGTCCACTGGTAGGGCAGCGAGTTCGGGGCGCATTGCCCGGCGAGGACCTGGGTGACAGGCCAGCGGGACAGGACCGCACGGGCGTTCCCGGCGCCGTTGCCGCCGACGGTGAGCCGGAACGCCGGGCCGTGCAGGGTTTCGACGTCGATGGTGGCGCGGAGGACCTGGTTGCAGTAGGCGTCGATCATGGCGGTGGCGCGCATGCACAGGTTCAACTGCTCGGCTTGCTGCTGCGCCGGTGACGCCGACCTCGACGGAATCGTCGCCCAGCTGATGCCGGTCTCTCATAATGTCGGCGCCGAAACGAGGATTTCGGGCGTTACGTAGGGGGTTCCTGGGCCGGCGACAGGCATCTGGCATCACCCCCTTTAGCTGTCCGCGCGCTGATCCGCGAACAGCTTGCTAGCTAGTTCCTGTTTGCGCGGTAACGCGAGCGTGGAGCCCGCGTAGAGCGCTTCGGCTAGGAGCCTTGCCTTTCGGCTACCGCCGACAGTCCAGTACCAGCACCGTGGTGCCGTTGAATGCGGGGCAGCCTTTGCGTTAGATCCGCACACCGTCTTGGCCCATGCGGCAAAGCCTTGAACGCACGCCTCGCTGCCGCAGATGTTGAGGTACCAGCCCTGCGTCTTCCTGATCATCCCGATGCTGCCGTCGCCATCAAACAGACCGCGCCAGTAGTGGTGCATCAGGTCGGCAGGGCCATTCCACGGTTGAACCGTGGCGCTCTTGCGGGGACCGATCCCGAGTGCTGCGAGGTCGTTGAGCATCTGCCACGAGTCGAACGTCACCTTGAAGCAGGTTCGGTTCTGCGTGATCGGCCGGTCCGACCCGAGGTCATCGCACAACCGGACGAGGTGGTCTCGATCCCGTTCTGCTAACTCGACGCGAAGGCTGAATGATCTGTCTGCGCGGATGATCCCGCCATCGGCTGTGATGAAGCCGAGCCAATAAGCGCGAGCCTCGTCATTAATGTCCGCGAAGAAGTGTTCATTGAGCGTGTACTTCCGGCTGCCAGAGCGTGCGGGCGGATCGCAGCGTAGAGGGTCACCGTGAGTGCTCCAGCGTTGCCAGTGCTTGCCGCACCAGCCTCGTGCGACCACGGAATCGGTGCAGTCAGCGACGGAGCATGTCAGTCCGAGACCGTAACCGCGCAGTGGACGCAGCTCAACGCCGTGGCGTAACTGCCAAGCATGGCTCCCGCAATAGCCACGCGAATCAAAGGGCTTGTCGCATCCGGGGAATGAGCACGTCTTCTGCCGCTCGGGTGCTGCGCCTAGCGGGTCGCCGTAGCGGATCCAACGCTGGTAGTGCGGAGCGCACCAGCCGCGAGCGGAGTGTGGTTTTTCGCAGCCGTCGATGCTGCACGTACGCTGAACCATGTCGGCCTGCTTCCTCAGGTCGAACGTGCCCCGGGGTGTTGACGCACCGCCGGGGTTCTTTCGTACATTCTATCGGTTAGCCGCCTGTCACGGTCAGGTTGAAATCCCTGGCGCACCGGGCACACACATTCCGGCCACCCTTGCTGTCCCAGCGGACATGCCGCTGGCACACCGCCTCCCGGCACAGAGCACAATCAGCCACCGGATCGGACTTACGCGCCGCCCGGCCCCGCTGCGGACCGCCGCACAGGCCGCACAACCCGGCGTGGCCTCCGGTGCGCCGCCTCACACGCCCCCAGGAATCACGCCGCGGCGGACAGCCGCTCGATCAGCTCAGGCTTAGTGCCCTTACCTGACAGGCCCCTTGTCGCCGCGAGCCGCTTCAACTCGCTGTACGGCAACGCAGCCAGATCCAGCGGCGGCTGGTCAGCAGGCGGCTCCGGGAGCGGCACATCGGCCACTACGTACGAGTCCACCGCGAACTCGGGCGATGGCGCATCTGGCACCAGCCCGGCCACGGCCGGGTCACGGGCACCGCACTCCGTGCAGAACCGCTGCCCGGCGGTCACGTCCACCCCGCAGTCACGGCACGGCACCACCGCGGCTACGGCTACTTTCTGCCCGGCTACGAGCGCGGTCAACGCCTCAAGGATGCCCGGCATCTTCGCCAGCTCCTCGAGCGCGACCCCGGTCGCCTCCGACTGTTCTTTAGCGCCGCGTTTGTCCCGGTCCTCCCGGACGCGGGTTTCGTCGGGTGTTTCGGGGATCTCGGAGACCGTACCGGCCCACAGCGGATCACCCTTCAGCACAGCGCAGCACCGGGGGCAGTCCAGTACCCATATCTTCGCTGGGGCGCCGTCTTTCACGGGCCGGCTGTGCAACTGGCCACAGCCTCCGCTGGAGACGGGAATGATCGCGCCCTGAATATCCGAGCGCGCGTGCAAAACCATAAGCTACTCCGTTTCGGTTGGTGTGCTGCAGCGCGGGCAGGCGTCCGCCCACCGCTGCGCCAGGAACCGGCACCGAGGACAACGCCGGCCGCCTTTAGTGCCGATCGCGTACGCCTTCGACGCGGACAACATCCCGATCCGCCCATGCTGCGACGTCCTGATCGCCGCGGCGTGCCGGTCGGCCACATCGACATGGCCACCGGGTTTGCCGTCGTACTTGGTACCGTCCGCGCATTCCAGCCCATAACAGCCAGGGGGGAGCTCGACGCGGGTACTCATGCGGTCCACGGCTCAAAAATCTCGTACGCCACGACACTCGTGTCAGCGGTGCCATCGACGGCTGTGTTCGTAGATCCGATCGTGAAACTCGTTCCTGGAATCCTGCTCGCCACGTACGGCGAACCGGTTATCCCTGGGGCAGTAGCTGGCACCTGGACAGTGAGGAAGATCCGCGAGTTGGCTGAAACGGACGTGTTCGCCACTGTCACCTGGCCAGGAACCGGTGGATCATCCGTGCCGAGAGTCGCTACGCCCTGTTTCCCGTTCGAACCCTCAGAGACGATCAGCCCCTGACCGACGGTGCCGATACCGAGGCTGCCGCCGATGATGGACCCACCGGACAGCGGCAGGTACGAGCCGGTCCCAGCCTGCGTGAACGTCCTCGTCGCGCCGTCGGTGCAGATCCAGATTTTCCCGGTCTGGTCAATGACGAAGTCGCCGTTGGCGAACGTCCCCGATACGGGTGCGCCGCTAGCGGTGGCACCCGCATACCGGCTAGCGGCGGTCGCACCTGGCATAGATGCGGCGATGGCCGGTACGGTCACGGAACCTGTAAAAGTGGCACCGGCCAGCAGCGCGACACCGGCCGCAGCGACAGCGGCGGACACCCATATACCGGGATTACCCGCGTCGGTGCAGATCCACAGGGCACCGTCCTGCCCGATCACCCAGTCGCCTTTGGCGAACGTGCCCGTGATCGGCGCCCCCGACGCGGTGGCCCCAGCGTAACGGGACACCGCGACAGCGCCTGTGGCCCCGGACGCGGACACGGTTTCAGCGGTGATATCGCCGCTGATCTGGCCGCCGCCATCCAATGACAGGAACGTCCCGGAACCGGCCTGTGCCCATACGGCGGGCGGCCCAGGATCGGTGCAGACCCAGATCGCCCCGTCCTGCGCGATCACCCAGTCGCCGAGGCAGAACGTTCCCGTATCCGGTGCACCCGTCGCGGTACCGCCCGCATACCTAGATGCGGCAGTCGCACCGGTGACCCCGGAGACGGCTACGCTTACCGCACCGAACTCTGAGCAGGCCATTCAGGACACCCACCATTCGTCGCCGTGAAGCTCCCAGTACACAGTCGACGTATCACTGATACTGGAACTGGAGATCACAAACACCTGGCTGATTTTGCTAGCGACACGAAGCTGACCGGGCGTGCCGGATTCCTGCTGGCATGTCAGCAGGACGCTGGTCCGGGATGTCACCGACGGATTGATAACGGTCGCCTCACCTGCGACGAGTGTCGCGGTGCCGCTGCGAGCAGCGGTGGCCGCCGCGGAACCACCTGATCTCGGCATAACTTGCCCCTCCCGTTAACTGTCCGTGACGACGAGCACGTTCACCGTCGAGGTGCCCGCGCAGAACCCGTACAGCGGCGTGCTCCGCGAACCCGGATAGGAGGAGATAGTCACCGGCACCACCGGCAGGGCCGTCCCCGACGCCGGAAGCACCGCCCCGCTAGCCGTACCAGGCGTACCCGGACCGAACGTCACCGCCGCCGTACCGACATTCCACAGGCTCACCCGGCACTCACCCGGCGGCACAGTCACCAAAGGCACCGGCAACGTCCCCGACACCACAACCTGGCTCGCTGAGATCACCTCAGCACGACGCTTCCGTATGAATAGCCGACCCGGCAGGTGTCACCGGCCCAACCGGTGACGCCGTCCGGTGGTCATACTTCAGCGCCGACACCGTCAACGTCCCGGTCCCGCCACCAGCAGTGATAGACACAACCTCGGCGTTGCTACCGGTGCCGATCTGCGCCTGCCCGCCATTGACCGCCGCGCTGTAAAAAGCGCCAGCGAACGTCAAAGACGTCGCGCCGCTGTTGAACACCGCATTCGTGTTGATCGTCGTACCGGCAGATGCAACACCAGAAGCGGCGTACAGCGCTACCGGGGCGAACGGCAGCGACACCTCCTGCGACGGCTGCAACGGCATGCCGTTCGCCGAAGTCACCCCCGCCTGCCCGATGTAGACGATGGACGAGCCCTCGTTGATGAGAGTCACGTGCGGGGTACCGGCCGACGCCGGGGTGTAGATCAGCGTCGGTACTCCGCTGACCGGTGTGTGAATAGTCGCCATGACGGTCAGTCCACCGCCAGGACCGTCGCGAGCCCGGCCTCAACGTAGGCGGTCCCGGACGCGGTGATGCCCCACAGGTTGACCGCCGCCCCAGACAGGGTCACCTGGCCGCCTGCGGCGACCGGGAAACCGGTGACAGCCGGGGACGACGTGCCGCCGATGAACAGCGTCGCCGGGCCGGAGTTGACGACGGTCACGTTCTGGGGGCTGACCAGGCCCGACGCACTGATGTTGTAGACGGTTCCGGCGCTGCTGCCGATGGCGGCCTTCTGGTAGCCGGGTGTACCCGCGAATATGGCCACGGAGGGCCCCTTTCTCTTAGACCTTTGCATATAGAATGTGTCTGTGAGCGGAAAGCGCGGCGGCTACTCGCCCCCATGGACCGATGAAAACGTGCAGTTCCTGCGCGACAACTACGCGACTATGACCGCATCGCAGATCGCCGAGAAAATCGGGCGAACCTGCATCGCAGTTCACGTGCGCGCACACCTTGAGGGCCTCAAATCCCTGCACCGCACAGGCGTCAACTCGCTCATCCCCGGCTACTTCCGGGTCATCGACACGCCAGTTAAGGCGTATTTGCTCGGCCTCCTCGTAGCCGACGGCTCAATGTCGAAAGCAGGCCAGCTCAAACTGGAGCTGCACGAGAAGGACGCCTGCCTAGTTGAGCTAGCGCGCGACGAGATCGCACCAGGCGCCCGGATCGGGCATTACCGGACCCGTACCACTCCGATGGTCCGGTTCATGGTCAGCGCACCGGATCTCGTGGCCGACCTCGCCAGCCACGGTGTGGTTAATGCTAAGAGCCTCATCACCCGCTGGCCCGACGATGTACCGCCCAAGCTTGAGAGCAGTTACATGTGTGGCTATTTCGATGGTGACGGCAGCCTTCGCGCAGAACCGCCGTACCGGTGGACGGTCGTCTCCGGAAACCCGGACTTCCTTGAGGTGATGCAGGACCGCATCAAGACGCACACGGGCGTCAAAGTCGGCGGCCCTTACCGGGACACGCGGCACAAAGCGGCGTGGTCGATCGTGGCGACCGGCAAGCCAGTCCAGGCACTAGATGCATGGCTGCACCGCGACGTACCCGGACTGGCCCGCAAACGGCTCCCGCAACCCAGCCAGATGGAACTGGACATTACGGGATAAAACGGTCAAGAATACGGAGTTGTGTCACTGACTTGCAACCCCTGGAGAATACCGGAGTAGAAAGGCGCCGACGCAACGAGGGCGCCAAAGAGGAAGCGATCTGTTACCCCCCGCTAAGCGGGTGGGCTGGTCATTTCTGCCAGCCTCTGCATCTTTCCCATCGATGCAGACCGGACTGTCTCACGCTCTGCGGCCGGGCGCCCGTAATGCCCCGGGTGGCCGTCCATAACACAGAGCCAGCACGTACAGTCTCTACACTGCGGCGGGCATCGCCGCAGCTCGGGATTCCCCAGCAATTGGAGGGGTTCCCCGAACAGTGCCGTTTTCCACGGCAGGTCACCCTGCCGCGCCACCCATTCAGTTCAGCGAGAACTGGACGTTGTTGATGGAATAGCGGAACGAGGCATCGATGACGGGCCAGGCGATAGACGCGTAATCTTGTACACACGTCATTTCCCAGGCATTAGCGACATTCGTCCACGTCTGTGGCAACTGGTAGGACATCAGGAGTGCGGTGCCCTGGGTGAGCCACGGGTGGACGACCAGCTTGAGGATGGATCGGGTGATGGGGTTCTGGAACTCGCTGACCGCTGCGCCGACGCGGACGCCGGCGACGTCGGGCTGGTCGAGGAACAGCCGGTAGTTCGTGGCCGTGCCCTGCGAGATCACATCGTTGGACAGGCGCATGATGTCGCCGCCGTCACCGACCAGCTCAGCCGGGTCAGCGCGGAACGCACCCGGCGTAGTAGAACCGGTCTGCGACTCCCACAACGCGTCAAGCGCCGTGTAGATGGTGTTGTACCCGAGGTGGGTGCCCACACCCTGGTTGACGTAACCGCCCTGCCAGTTCGCCGGGTACACACCCGCAGTCGCGGACCTGCCGGTCAGGGTGGGGATGATCCCCTCCATGCGGGTCGCCGCACCAGTACCGGTGTCAGCCGCCGGCGGCGCCGCAGTCGTAGTGATGATCGCACCCTGAACCGTGTAGCGGAGACCGCCGATCCCGGACACCTGCTTGAGGCAGGCCGTCGAAGCCGACGCGCCTGTAGCGGAGAAGGCGTAGATATTCCACGACAGGGCACCTGGCGGCAGGGTCACCGTCAGGTCAAACACGGATGTACCGGACGTGTACACGGCGTCGATCACATTGGATGCGACGGTTTCGCCGTAGTAGTTGGTTGCGGTCACACAGAACGACAGGTGAGTGCTGACGTCCGTTACTGCGGTCTCGTTCGAGCCGGGAGTCCGGGCAGTCGCCGACACCAGCGTTGGCGGTATCAGGGTTGTCGATGTGCCGGCGAGCATCATGTACTCTTCCGCGCTGTTACCTCTCGCTTACTGAAAAGCGAGCGGGCTGGTCATTTCTGCCAGCCTCTCATGCTTTCACATGAGGCCGGACCATATCTTCACCCCACGTGGGGTGCCACGTACATGGTCTCTGAACCATCCCGTCGGAGCGAATCCAGGCGGGCTCGGCTGCTGATTTTCCCTACCCTTGGCTTCTCGAACCGTCGCGCTCGGGCTTTCGCCCCACGCTGTGGTGCCAAGGTCTAACAGGATGTCCCAGCAATTCTCGCGGTTTAGGCTGGGCAAAGAGGTCTCAACCCAGCATCATTTCCTGTAGCAAAATGCACGCTTGTTACTCACCATCCCTGGGATGGCGGGGCTGGTCATTTCTGCCAGCCTCTGCACGTCTCCGTGCAGGTCAGACTATGTCTCCATCTGGTTTAGGTATCGGACGCAGGTTTCTTGCCCCTCCGGCTGCGGATGATCGCAACCGGGTCCTCCTCCGGATACAGGCCGAACCGCTTAACGAGATGCTCAACACAGCCATCTACATCGGCTTCGACCTGCTCGTTGGTGAACCGGACGACCGTGTAGCCAGCATCGCTGAGCGCGGCATCGCGCTGCCTGTCGAACTCTGCGGCTGCTGGCATCTGGTGTCCCCAGCTGTCGATCTCAACAATGACCGGCTGCTGGTGGAGCTTGATGTCAGGGTAGTAGCGGTCCAGCTCGCGAGACTGTGTCTCGAAGCTGAGCGCGGCCCTGATTAGTGTCTGCTGGAACAACTGCTCCTGCGGCGAGTTCATCTTCGGCGACTGCAATCCGAGTCGCCGGAATCGCTCACGCTGGGCTCCCTGGAAGGCGCCGCGTTCTGTAGCTTCGCGGCGCTTCTCGTACTGCTCCGGCCCCCATGTCCAGCCGTCGTGGCCGCTCCTGCGCATTTCCGTACCAGACATCCAGAGCCGCAGGTAGATGCTGCTCTGACTGCTGTGGAATCGCTCAGCAAGTTCAGAGGCGGTAGCGCCGTCCTCGTAGAGCTTGCGAAGCTCGTCAGGGTCTAGGTGTTCTTGCCGCCATCGTCTACGGCTGTTGACGCCTAGTTCTTTGGCCTTGCGGCTGACGGTTTCGGGAGCGACACCGTACTCCTTCGCTACGGCCTTGAAGGAACCCAGTCGTTCGTAGTCCGCCCGGAGGTTGTTCCAGTCCAATCCAGATGCTCCGCGTGTAGTCGTTACGGCTCGCCCGCTACGTGCGGGATTGCCTCGGCGTTGTCCACATGACCCATCATATCATGGATGATGATGGCGAAGGAGGTTCACCGATACAGCGGAGATCCCATCCGCACGTCACCGTGCGGTGGCCCCCTAATTGAGGTTTGCTAGCGCGGAAATGTCTTCGAATCCTTGCCCGGCGAATTGGGCGAGCCAGGAAAGGGATTCCGTAAGCCCGAAGAAGCGGTACGGTACCGCCAGATTCACTTCGGTCTGTGCGCCGGCGCCTGGCAGGTTGTTCGGCCAGTTCGCGGCACCGAGGCCACCGCCGGCCTGCACCAGTTCGGGGATCGAGATGTCGACGACGCCCTGGCCGCCGGTCTGTGATCCGGAGATGCCGGTGATGACACGTTCTTGCCGCATGGTGCCTTGGCCTTGTGGCCGAGGTAGCTTGTTGCGGAAAACGGTATAAACCGGATAAATGAGACGAGATGGTGCAAGAAGGTCAAACGGGACCAAACCGGACACGGTGCCGATCCCGAGATTCCCTGCGGTGAAGGACTTGAGCGCGTCGGCGCCGCCGGGCATGCCGCTCACGAGCTGGGTGAGCTGGTCACCGATCGACGGCATCGACAGGGCGGCCTTCAACCGGCCGAACTGGTTGAGGAAGCCCTGGTCGAAGCCTTTGTTGACGACCGCGTGTTTGTCGTTGTAGCCGCGCCATGTTTCGGTGCGGAGTGCCATGGTGGCGGTGTGGGTGCGGGTAGCGATGTCGGCCTGGTCGGTCAGCGGGGTGTTCCCGCCGGGCTGGGAGAACCCGGCGCCTTTGACCATGGCAGGCATCCGGGCTTTGATCATGTCGCCGGTGCCGCGTGCCCCGGCTGATTCTGCTGCGGCCTGCTCGAAGACGCCGCCGGGGGCGGTCGCTCCGTCGATGGCCGGCGGTGTGGTGGTTGCCACACGCCTCCTATGTGGTGATAGGCGCGCCTAGGGGAGTCCGAGGAGCCGCTGGATCGCCTTGTAGGCGTTTTCGCGGGTCGCCGGGTCCGGGTCGGTGCGCCACGTCTGGGTGAGGTCGTTCAGCAGCGTCCCTTGTGCGGTGGACGCTGCTTTCTGGACCGCGCTGGCAGGCTCCGCCTGGGCACGCGCGGGCGGGTAGCCGGACATGAGTCCCTTGAATGGGGGGTCTCGCGGGTCCGGCATGCGTGCCATTTCCTCGACCTGGGCCCGGAGTTCGTCGTAGTCGCGCCGCGACTTTTCGAGCTGGGCGTGCAGATCACCGATCTGCTTGGTGAGGTCTGGGCTGGTGATGGTGTTGCCGACCGCCGCCTTGTTGACGGTGGAAGTTTTGTCGGTCCCGGCCTGTGGTGGTGGGACTGGCTCGGGTTCGGCTGTCTTAGTCACATCCGGTTCGGGCTGGGCCGCGGGCGGCTGGGCCGTCTTGCCGGACATGGGGCACAGGTCGGGGAACGTCTGCGCGATGTGGTCGTGCATGGACTGCATCGCGCTGCGGGCCGAGTCGCGGGTGGCGTTCGTGTAGAAGGTGCGGCCTGGGCGTCCCGTCGCCGCGGGCGGCGTGACTTTGTCGTTGGAGCCCTCGTCGCTGGACGGGGACGGCCGTTCGTGGCCGGCGGTGACCGGGCCGCGGTTGTAGTCACCCGCGTCCGGCCTGGTCGTCGGAACTTTCACGTCCGGTTTGCCGACGGTGTAGCCGGTGGAGGGCCGTTCATGCCCGGCGGTGAGCAGCGGCCGGTTGTACCGCCCGGCCTGCATGTCCCCTGGTGTCAGCGGTGAACCGGGGCCGGGGTTGGCGTCCTGGAACGCCTTGTGGAGCTCGTCGTGGACGCGGGCCAGCTCATCCGGGCTGGCCTCTTTCAGGGTTTCGGCGTGCCGCCACAGATCGGTCGCGTGGCGGGCTTCGTCGATGGGTGCCCCGGCGGCCTTGTCGACTGCGCGGTCCCGCCAGTAGCTGATGTCGACGGCGTCGCGGACGTCGGCGAGCCACGGGTAGGTGTCGCCGAGGGTTTTCGCTGAGTAGGCGGGGCAGAGCAGGTCGTGGAGGATCGCTTCGCCGGGGTGGGCGCCGGTGGCGGCGCGGCGGCGGGCGGCTTTCACCTCGAGCGGCGCGTCGGGGACGGTCGGCAGCCCGGCGTCGTGTTCGAGTGCTTCGATGGCGGGGCCGTCGGGTTCGCGGTGTTCCGGTACCGGATCGACGTTGATGCCCATTGCGTCGTCGCCGGGGGTGGGCTTGGCGGTCTTCTCTACGGCAGGGAGTTTCTTCCCGCAGTTCTCGCAGAATCTCGCCGGCGAGTCGGAGTGGTAGTTTTTCCCGCAGCCGTGGCAGGCTTTGCCGCCGGATTTGAACGCGGCCTGCGGCAGGCTGCCGCCCACCTGCTTCTTCGTGGTCTCTTCCTCGCCGGGGCCGCCGGGAGTGATGGCGCCGTCGCCGGCGCAGTCGGGGCATCTGCGGTTGCCGGCGAGGATTTTGCCGGAGCCCTTGCATGTCTTGCACTTCGTACCGGCCGTTTTGACCGCTGCGGCGCCCTTGGCTGCTTTGCGGGCGGCCTTGGCGGCCTTCTTCCCGGCCATCTCGTCCCGCCATGCCTGCGGCAGCTCCGCCACAAACGACGGGCCTTTCCGCTTGGCGATGCGGATGATGTTCGACTTCAGTTTGTCTGAGCTGAAATTGTCTGCGCCTGCGCGGCCGATGGATGATGCGGCATCGGACACGTCGCCGGGTGTGACGATCGGGAAGGACCGGTTTTTCCCGGCGAAGTCCTCGGCGGGGATCTTGTCGCGGTCTACGCCGCCTCCGACGTCGGGGTCCATCTTGCGTTTGCTGATGCTGGGGGCGCCGCCGGTTTTGCCTACTTGTTCGTCGGCGTCGTCGGCTTCGATTTCGGCGTCGCTGGCCTCGGCGTCCTTCTGCTCACCCGAGTCGTCGCCGGATGCCCCATCCCCATCGTCTCCGTCATCGTCCCCGTCGTCCCCGTCGTCCCCGTTTCCATCCCCGTCGTTGTCATCACCGGCCTTACCGTTGCTACCGTTGCTGCTACCGCCTTTCTCCAGCTCGGCGCGCAGCCGCAGCAGTTTCGCCATGTCCGCCGGGGTGAACGTCACCGTCCCCGTGATCCCGCCGTCGTCTGGTGCGGCGGCCTTCGCGAGGAAATCCTCCGCGCCGAACACCTTCCCCGTCAGCTCCGCCGTCCCATCCGCAGCCGACTTCACCAGCTGGATGGAGCAGTTACCATTCGCCGGCCGGTCCACCAAGCTGAGCTCAGACAGCACCCCGCCTTTGATCAGGCCACCGCGGGCCTTACCGGTGATATCCCGTTCAATCACCGGCCGGGAGATCCCCACGCTGTAGGCGCGCAGTACCCCTTTCTCGACGAGACGCTTCGCTACGGGTTCGACGATGAGGGCCTTGACGTAGTGACCGTCCTCGGTGAACTCAACACCGACGCCTTTACCGGCCGGGTCGCGCTGCGCCTGATGCTGGACGCGGACGTTCCCGCCTGTCTCCAGCCAGTCGGCGAGCGCTTTCCGGGACCAGGCCGGGTCCACGATTTGCTCATCGCTGTCCACGGTCCCGTCTGTAGCGCGGCCAAAGACCAGGAGATCCCCGTCTGCGTCCTTCTCGAATTTTTCGATGGGGAAGTGGGCGTAGGTGAGCAGATCGCTGTCAGCGGTCATTGTGGCGGCCACACGCCTCCTAGGCGGGGATGACGGACAGTGGAAGGTGTTCAGGCGGGCCGCAGGAGGACCGCGGGTTGCTGCGTGATGAGCTGCTGCCCCGGCGGGTCGATGTGCGCGGGGGCAGCAGGGGCGATACGCCCTGGTGGGGTGACATCGACGCCCATAGGTGGTGCGAAGACGACGTCGATGGTCATCGGTGCCGCCGGGTTGATGACGATGGTCATCGGTGCTGCGGGTGCGGCGAGAACCGTGACGGGTGGCGGCACCGCCGCCGGCGGCGGCGGTGGCAGGTTGACCGGGCCGGTGATGCCGTGCGGGATGGTGACCCCGCGTGCGGGTGGCGACTGGAACCTGATGATCGGGACCGTCGGCTGCGGCGTGCCCAGCGGCGGCGGTGGTGTGACGACCCGGGAGGCGAACCCGCGCCACAGAACCCGGTGCGGGGCTGGCCGGATCGCCTGCGGCGGCAGCGGCCGGTGCAGTACCGGGAGGCTGCCGAGCGGGGTGACGATCGCAGATGCGATCCCTGCGGCGATCTGGCCGCGTGGGCCGACCTGTGCCCGCGCCGGACTGGGCCGTTTAACCTGCGGCGCGGGCCGCTGGTAGGCGGTGACAACGGGTGGCGCCGGCGGCAGGTTGGTCGGGCCGTGAACAGGGCGGGGGCCTGTGTGGGCGCGTGCCGGTGGTGGTGGCCGGTATTCGACGATCGGGACGGTTGGCTGCGGCGCGCCCAGTACCGGGGGTTTGGCGACGGCCAAACCGTGCCAGATAGCCCGTGCCGGGGTGGGACGCCGGATCTGCGGTGCGATGCGCTGGTAGGCGGTGACCGGGATGGGCGGCGGGGCGGCGGGGCCGGCGGCTCCGTACCACAAGACGCGCCGTGGCGGCGGCGGCCGGTATTCGACAACCGGGACAGTGGGCTGGGGTGTGCCGAGCGCGCGGAGTATGTAGGAGGCGATGCCACCTGCGGTGCTCCCGTGCCCGACCCAGGCGCGGGCCGGGGCCGGGCGGCGGATCTGCGGTGCGATGCGCTGGTAGGCGGTGACAACCGGCGGTACCGGGGTGACGATCCGGGATGCGACACCGCCGGCCAGGGCTCCCCGCGGGCCGAGGCATGCGCGGTGCGGTGCGGGACGCTTGACCTGGACCGGTGGGCGCCGGTAGGCGGTGACGACCGGTATGAACGGCGGCGCAGACCCCGCGAGGCCGCCCCGCAGTCCACGGGGGACACGTACCGGCGGCCGGTATTCGACCACCGGGACTGTGGGCTGGGGGACGCCGGGGGGGATCGGGGGGTAGACGAGGGACCGCTGGATGTGCCCGGCGCGCAGGAAGACGACGCGGACACCGGCTGGCTGCGGAAGCCCGGGTGTGACGGCCGGCTGGTAGGGCGAAACGGCGGAGGTGAATACCCGGCCGTAGCGGCTGAGCGGCCCTCCGCTGCCGCCGGTAGCTGCGGGTGCGGCGGCAGCGGCACCGGATGCGGGCAGCGGCGAGACGGGCAGCCGGGCGGTGACCGGGCCATGGAGCGGGTAGAACTGTGGCCCGGCTGTACCTGGGGGCAGGTTGGTGAGGCCGCGGACGCCGCCGGCGACTGGGTTGTGGCCGGTCCATGCGCGGGTGATCTTCGGCGGGAACTGCGGGATCTTGCGCGCTGGCGGGGTCGACCCGAGTGGGGTGACAATCCGTGACGCGATACCGGCGCCCAGCGCGTCCCGGGCACCGGTTCTGGCGCGTGCGGGGGCAGGGCTGCGGAAGATGAACGGGTACGGGCGGGCTGGTGTTCCGTACGGGGATGGGTTGACCAGCCCTATCTGGCCGGCGCCGACGGTACGCCGCCCGGCGGTAGCGCGCGTGGTTTTCGGCGGGAAGATCGGGACTTTCCGCGCGGGCGGGATCTGCCCTAGCGGGGTAATGATCTGCGAGGCGTAACCGGTGGCGGGCAGGCCGCGGGGGCCGAGGTGCGCCCGCGCGGGTGCGGGACGCTTGACCTGGACCGGTGGCCGCTGGTAGGCGGTGACGACCGGTGGCAGGTTCTGGGTGGCGAGCCCGCGCCACAGGATCCGGTGCGGCGGGTGCTGGATGACCGGCCGGGGTGGCGGCTTCGGGGCGCTGCCCAGCGGGGTGGCAACCGCAGAGGCGATACCGGACGCTGCCAGGCCACGCGGGCCGAGCCTGCCACGCGCCGGGGCGGGGGACCGGAAGACGAACGGCTTCGGCCGTGACGGTGTCCCAAGCGGCGGTGTGACGGCTGTGGCGGCGATACCGCCCGCGACCACACCACGGCCGATCCGGGCACGTGCCGGTATGACGGACCGGAAGACGATCGGTGAGATGAACGGCTGCGGGTAACCCAGCGGGGTGACGATCTGCGACGCGAGACCATCGCCGCATGCCAGGTTGCTGCCGAGCCGGGCACGGGCGGCCGGCGGGGACCGGAATATGAACGGGTGTGTCCGCAGCGCCGCCACAGCCGACGGGTAGTTTCGGGTGGCGACGCCGCGCCACAGCACCCGCCGTGGGGGCAGATGCTGGATGACGGGCCGTGGGGCAGGCTGCGACGGTGAACCAAGCGGGGTCGAAACCGCGCTTGCGACACCGCCCGCAGCCTGACCACGCAGGCCAAGCCGTGCCCTCGCCGGGGGGACGTGGACGAAGACGGGGCGGGGCGGTGGCTGCTGCCGGAACCCGAGCGGGGTGACAATCTGGGATGCGACCCCGGCGGCGAGGAATGTGCCGGGGCCGATCTTTGCCCGGTGCGGCGGCAGGTGAACGATGACCGGACGCGGCGCAGGCTGCGGCGGGTAGCCCAGCGGTGTCACAACATGGGATGCGACACCTGCTGCAACTGTTCCGCGTGGCCCGCAGCGGGCACGAGCAGGCGCCGGGCTGCGGAACACGAACGGTTTCGGCGTTGCAGCCGCGCCGAGCGGGGTCTGCACCCCGCTGCGGCCAGCGCCCACCGCCCGCGCCAGCGGCCCGACCTGGCCTAGCTGCGAGACCGGGCGACGTACCTGCGGCGACGGCCGCTGGTAAGCGGTGACGACAGCGAATACGGGGAACGGGGCTGCGATACCGCCGCCGATGGTGCGGCTACGCGGTCCCAGCCGGGCCCGTGGCCGGGTCTGCAGCAGCGGGCGCCAGATGAACGGCTTCGGCCGCGACGGTGAGCCGAGTGGGGTGCTGATCGGGGATGCGACACCGCCGCCGGTGCGGCCGTAGCCGGTTACCGCGCGGGGCGCTGGGCGCCGTGTCCGCAGCGCTGGCGACACCGACTGGATCGTGATCGCCGGAACCGCCGGTTTGTAGACGGCGACACCGCCACCGCATTGGAACCTGCCGCCGACCTTCGCCCGGGAACGTTTCGGCCGGGTGACATACAGCGGCGCTAGTGACAGCGGGTCGCCAGCGGCCATACCTGCGCCCCCTCCCGCCCGGCTAGCGGGGGGTCATCTCCACATCGAGATCCCGCGTGTCATCGTCGTCACCGACGCCGCCGGGGCTGCGGTCGTGGAGAAGACGGCGACAAGCGCGGCCCCGTAGGCGGTGGTATCGGTGGAGAACTGGCCCTTGTCGTTGAGCGTCGCGCCGGAAGGCGGGCTGGCTGCCACACCGATGTAGGTCTGGCACACCGATGACACGTTGTTCCCGGACAGCAGCGCACCGAAGTAGCCCCCGGTGCCTGAGTCGGTCCATCCCCAGATACCCGCCGCCCGTTCCTGGCAGAACACGGCGATAGCGAACTCGCCGGCCGCTGCGACGTTGCCGGTGGTGGTGGCGGTGAACGTGGCCGCAGCCAGCGTGGCGGTTGAGCTGCCGGAGGCGAACACGCCGGACGTGTCGATCGGGGTGGTCGTGTTCGCGGCGGTGAGCTCGAGCAGCATGCAGTCCATCGCCCCGGTGCCGGACAGGGTCGAGGTGAAGGTAGGTGCCGCGTCGTTGCCAAGGGCTGTCAGTGTCCAGATGGCGGCGCGGGCGTGCGCGGTCGTGGAGTTGGGTTCCTCGATGCCGTGACCGGCGGCCTGTGACCAGCTTGACGAGGTGGCCGTGGCGGTGCAGCTGGTGGCGGCGGCTACGGTGACGGCGGCGACTAGCAGGTTCCCGGCTGTGGTGGTGTGCCCGGCCCAGGAGCCGGTGACGCTGCCGGAGGTGGCGTGCACGTTGACCGGAAGGTTCGCCACGGTGATGCCGGTACTCGCAGCCGGTACGGTAGCGGTCCACACGGACGCTGCCTGGTCGACGGCGGTGCTCGGGGCGACGGCACGCTGGGTCCAGGTGAGGCCGCCGCCGCTGACCGTGGTGGTGATACCGGAACCGCCGCCGGAGCCGCCGACCACGACCATCGCGACGATAACCGATCCGGCCGGGGGCAGGAACGTCGCGGTGGTGATGGACACCGAGCTGCCGTTGCTGGCTAGCGCCGGGGATGATGCGTCGACTACCGGGGTAGACGCGCCGGATGGGGGGACTTCGTAGACGGCCCAGCTGGACTGGTCCGGGCTGCCGATGTTAGCGGACGCCCCGCAGGTGATGGGGGTACTCGCCGTGACGGTACCGGAGTAGTACCCGGAGCCGTATGCCCAGGTGTCGGTGGTGTTACCAAGATTCTGGTAGGCGGTGTTGTTCGCGGCGATGGTGAACGAGGGGGTGGCGCTTATGTTGTCTGCTGAGATCGCCCACACTGGCAGCGAGTTCGTGAAGTTCGGGGTGATAGTTCCTTGCGGTGCGGCGCCGGTGAGGGAAACCCCGGACGTGGAGGCCCCCCCGGCCTCGGTGGCTCCGGTCAGCACCCGCACCTCAAGGTAGACGCCTTTGTTGGCGCTGCTGCCGCTTTCAGCGGCGGTGACAGCCATGACCGTTGAGAAGCTCACGCCGTCACCTTCATCTAAGGTCCCCGCAGCACAAGAAGCCAGTCGGCCTCGCCCAGCGAGTTGGTGCCGGGATGGTTGTAGGTGGGTGCGATCGTCGCCGCTGTTGTCGCGCCGCTGACCGGGTCGATCCAGTGGGCGGTGTAGCCGCTGACCATCAGCGCCCCGTTGACGGTGATCGTCGCATTCGACGGGATGTAGATCACCGCGAGGGTGCCGCCAGGTGTGATACTCGCCGTCACGTACGTATTGCCGCCGGTGTACTGGGTTCCGGCGCCGCCGGACTGGATCTGCGGGGCGTGGGTGCCCCGCCCGGCGGTCACCAGCGTGCTGCCGGTGTCTGGTACCAGCAGATGCCAGCCGGGCAGCGCACCGAACGTATTCCAGATGATGTTCAGGTCCGAGTTGTCGAACTCGTTATTCGTCAAGTTCGCCAGCGCACTCGTGTCCCAGCCGTAGATGGACTCACGGCCATACAGGAAACCCCGCGACCCCGAGCTCAGCGACCACCACTGCAGGATCCGGTTGAAGTCGCGGTACGTGTTGTCGCCGCCGTTGCCCTGGTCGTAGTAGCCGTCGGAGTGCAGCACCGTGATAGGTGACGCTTCCGTATAGGCGTATTCGAGGACGTCATAGCCGACATTGTAGGAGTAGCAGAAGTTGAAGTTCGCATACGCAGTACCCAGCGCAAACACCGAGTTGTTGTAGCAGTCGAACCGGCTCGTTGATTCGTCGTAGTTTTCAACCGACACAAGATGTGTGTCACCAGTGTTTTTGATACCGGTAAGCAGCGCACCCAACTGGGTGTCATAGGTCCCGAAGTAATCTTCACCGACCGTCCAGATAATGTTCGGGTAGCCTTTGTACCGGTTCCCGAGCGCGGTGCCGTAGTTGGTGAACTGGCCGGTGGTCTTGTTGTACAGCGCCCCGCCGGAGTCGTCTAGTGACGTGGTGGTCCCGACGTTCATGAACACGGTCATGCCGTTGTTGCGAGCTGATGTCAGCAGGTAGTCGACCCGCGCCCAGTAGGCGTTTGTGAGCGTCCCCGGGTCCCCGCCAACGAACGGGAGGATCCCATCCCACGTTTCGCCGTTGACGTTCACGCCGCCGTGGACCGTGGTCGGCGGAACCGCTATCTCCGTGGCGTTGAAACCTTGTGAGGCGCGGATCGACATGTAGTTGTCGATGTCCGACTGCCAGGTGACCGAACCCCCCGCAGCGCCGGCGTTGACCGGCAGTGCCCAGACTGTGTCGGACCGGACCATTATCGGGTTGCTGTTGGCGTCGGTGAAGTATTTCGCCGCACCAGACCCCGCAGTCCCGGTGATAAACGACGGGCCGCTCACACCCTGCGGGGAGGCAGTGTTCACCGATGCGACCCAGGCCGGGTTCACTATTGGGCGCATGGTTTAGCCGCAGACCACGACGGCGGTCCACACCCCGGCGTAGCCGCTGACAGTTGCAGACGACGAATAGTTCACCGTCAGCGACACGTAGTCGACGGATTCGGTCGCCCCGGCAGATGCGGTGCCCTGATGCCCGAAGATCCGCACCCGCAAGGTGGCGAGCTGGCTGTAGCTGACCCCGGTAAACGTGGCGGTTGACACGTTCGAGCTGGAAGTAGACGCCGTCCCGGTCTGGGTGGTGCCGATCTGCGCCGTGCCGGCGTCCCACAGCTGGAAGGTGCACGCCCCCATCGCCGACGTGGACTGGAACTCGCCGATGCTGACAGTGACCGAGTTGATGATCGAGGTGGAGTCGATCCCAGCGAAGCTGCCGAACCCGGATACCTCAAGGGCCGGGGAGGTTTCCGGGACGGTGGACTGCAAAACCAGCAGCCAGTCCGCGGCGCCTGCCGAGTTGGTGCCGGAATGGTTGTAGGTGGAGGCTTTGGTGGCTGTTGTCACTGCGCCGTTGACCGGATCGATCCACTTTGCGACGTAAGGTTTGGCCATCTGGGTGTCGCTGACCGTGATCGTCGCGTTTGACGGGATGTAGATCACGGCGAGGGTGCCGTCGGCGGTGATGCCTGCCGTGACGTAGGTGTTTCCGCCGGTGTACTGGGTTCCGGCGCCGCCGGAGGCGATCATCGCTTTGTGGGTGCCCCGCCCGGCGGTCACCAGCGTGCTGCCGGTGTCTGGTACCAGCAGATGCCAGCCGGGCAGGCTGGCGAATGTGTTCCAGATGGTGTTCAGGTCGGAGTTGTCGAACGTGTTGTTCGTCAGGTTGGTGAGGGCGCTGGTGTCCCAGCCGTAGATGGCTTCGCGGCCGTAGAGGAAACCGCGTGATCCGGAGCTGAGAGACCACCACAGCAGGTTACGGCAGAACGAGCGATAGGTATTATCGCCAGCGTTGCCCTGATCATAGTAGCCGTCGGAGTGCAGCACCGTCAGCGGTGACGCCTCACCGTAGGCGTATTCGATGACGTTATAACCGGTGTTGTATGAGTAGCAGGTGTTGTACTGCGCGTAGGTGGTGCCCCATGCCATCACGTTGTTGTTGTAAATGTCGAAACGGCTGGTTGACTCGTCGTAGTTTTCGATTGACACCATGTGCGTGTCACCGCTGCTACGGATACCTGTCAGCAACGCGGTCAGCCGCGAGTCGTAGGTGCCGAAGTAGTCTTCGCCGACGATCCAGATGACATTCGGGTATGTTTTGTACCGGTTCCCGAGCGCGGTGCCGTAATTCTGGAACTGGGTGGTTGTCTTGTTGTACAGCGCCCCGCCGGAATTATCAATGGCGGTGGTAGTGGCGACGTTCATGAACACGGTCATGTTCTGGTTCTGCGCCGACGTCAGCAAGTAGTCGACCCGGGCCCAGTAGCCAGAAGTCAAAGATCCCGGGTTGCCGCTGGCAAACGGCAGGATCCCGTCCCACGTTTCGCCGTTGTCGCTGACAGCGCCATGCACACTGGTCGGCGGCACTGCGATCTCGGTGGCGTTGAAACCCTGCGACGCCCGCGTCGACATGTAGTTGTCAATATCATTCTGCCAGGTGACCGCGCCGCCTGCCGCGCCCGCATTCACCGGCAGCGCCCACACCGTATCGGCCCGGACCATGATTGGGTTGCTGGAGCCGTCGGTGAAGTACTGGCCGGTGCCCGATCCAGCGGTTCCGGTGATGAACGGCCCGCTCACACCACAGTCCAGACCGCGTAGGAGCCGTCACCGGGACCGTCCGCGTTCGTAGGGTTCGTCCAGGTGCCGGAGCCACCCGCCAGGCCGGTGGCTGACCCGCCATAGTTGGGGCCAGCGTTCTGGGGCCCGGTGGAACCGCCCCATTTCATCTGCTCAACCCAGGTCAGGGAACCGTTGTCGTCGGTCACCTGCACACTGACGTTGGAGCCGGCGGTGGCGACCTGGGCGATCAGCAGCGCCCCCATCGGCGGCTGGAAACGGGCAGTGGATACCGTCGTCGCCGCAGCGGTAGAAACCGGCGACGGGCTAGACGCATCCTCGGCGAGCGTGCCGGTGGCGCGGATCTCCACGGCCGTGATCCCACCACCCGACGTGCCGTCCCCGTTGGTAGCGCCAACAGTGATCGGGGTGCTGGCGGTCGTCGTACCGGTCGAGCGGAATGTGCCGTAGGCGGCGCTGTTGGTGGAGTCCGCGACGTTCTGGGTGAACGTGGACCCGGTCATCGCTGTCCAGGCGGTGGCCGTGTCGGTGCGGTTCGCCGCCCCGTACACCCATGATCCGGTGCCGTCCGGGGTGACCGTTACCTCAGCGGGTGCATAGGCGCTGTTGCTTCCGGCCGCTCCGGGCAGCAGGGCGTACTGGTAACTGCTGGGGCCTATGTCGATGATGGCCGCGCCGGTGACTACCTTGACGGTGAGCACCATCCCGTTGTGCGTACCGGAACCGGTCTGGGTGGCGGTGACCACCGGGGCGACAGCGTTGCACTGCCGCCACGGCATGATATGGATCCCGCCGATCACGGCAGCCTCCTTATCCGACGGCCACGTCGATCCAGAAGTTCCCTGACGAGCTACCCGTCGACGGGTAGTTCACGGTCGGATCCGAACCGGCGGTGCCGAATGAGCCCTGCGCGCCGCCGAACGGGTCCGGGGTGGTGCCGCTGGAATCGGAGTAGGCGAACAGCGGCCCGCTGGTGATCCCCGCATAGTACGGTTCAGGGAACCCGCCGAACTGGTTCCCGGTGAACGGGAAATAGTTGCTGAACCCGGTGACCGCCTTGTACTCGGTGCCCGAGGTCAGCGGGACCGGCGTCAGATACGGCACATAGTTCCATTGCCCGATGCTCAATACCCCAGACGAAACTGCCGAGCCGGCGACGAAACTGCCAGCGGAGACACTGGTGACTGTCCACAGGCCGAAGTTCTGCGCCGCGACGGACTGGTTCGCATCAGCGACCCACCAGTTGAATCCCCGCAGCGACAGCCCGCTAGAAGTGACTTTGAACGCGACACCGACCGTGATCGCCCCGAAGTAGGAGGTGGACGCCGCCGGGCCGCTCACGGACGAGAAAAGAGAAAAGGTAGGTATCGGCGCCGGTGGCTGCACGTGGGCGACATACACCGGGTTCATGGCAGTTCTCATCGCATCCGCCTCAACGCCGCCCGGCCCGGTTCGGCACCGTAACCGGCGGCTGAGCAGGACCCGGCCAGCCGCCCCTAGCGGGCGGCGGCGGGCTGGAGTTCAGAATGCTCCCCGCGTCCTGGCTGGACGGCGGCGCCTGCCACATCGGCCACGGCAGCGGGGCGCTGCCGAGCTCGTGTGACATGTACAGCCACGGCCCGTTGTAGACGTTGCCGGAGAACACGTTGTTCTGGTTGTAGGTGATGTTGTTCTCGACGAACTGGCCTGTGTACGGCGGGTAGGTACCCGATTCGGAGAACACCCCGTTGAAGCCGCAGAAACCGGGTGTCGGGTTGCAGCCTGATCCGATCACCGACGGGGTGAAGTTGAATACGTTGCCGGAGACGGTCACGTTCTGCGTCTTCCACCGGCAGTCGTCGATGTAGGGCGTCATGGCCAGATCGGTCGCGTTCGCACAGGTGGTGAGGGTGGCCACGGTGGGGTTGACCAGGGTGCAGTAGCCGGTGGAGGTGTTCGCCGAACTTGAGCAGTACCGGTTAGCGTTCTCCCACAAGACAACACCGCCCCAGTTGTCAGTGAACGAATTGTTCGTGACATCCATCGCTGTATAGCCGAACGCGTTCGGTGCCCGGCTGTCGAACCCCGACTCGGAAATATAGACCGCAGAGCTGGGGAAACCGGTTCCGGCGTTACCGCTGCCCCAGGCGTTGTCCACAAACGTGTTGTCGTTGATCAGCGCGTTGTAGCTGATCTCATAAATGATCCCCGGCCCCCAGTTGCCGCTGATGTAGTTGTTCTCGAAGTCGAATCCGGAGTTGTCGGTGTCCGCCCACAGCCCGGTCGACAGGTTGTCATGCACGTAGTTGCTGGTGACAGTCACGTCGTAGGCGTCCCAGAACTTCCCGCCGCCGGTGCAGCCGCAGCCCGGCTGGACGGTTTCCCAGTCGTAGGTATCGTTGTGGTCGATCTCGTTGTGGTCGATCGTCACCCCGGACGGCCCGGCCGCCGAATACACCTGAAACCCGTACTGCTGGTTGTCTTTCAGGCAGTTATAGCTGGCGCTGTCGCCGGAGCCGAGGAACAGCCCGGCGCCGGCGTTGTCCCGGATCGTGTTGTACTCGAACACCCATCCGACGCCGGAGTCATGGTTGACGACACCTTCGTTCTGGTCACTGCCCCATGTGCCGAAATTCTGGATCGTCAGGTAGGTGATCGTCACATCCGTGGAGCCGCCGACGAACGCGTACAGGTTGGTCTGCTTACCGTCGATGACAGCACCGGGCGCGCCCGTGAACGTTGATCCTGAGCCTGGGTTGATCTGCGAGAACGCGCCTGTGCCGAGGGTGTGGGTGCCCGGCGCGAACCAGTAGGTGGTCGATGCCAAGCTGAAGTTGACACCGGAGTCATCCCCGGCTGGGACGGTCACCGCACCACCCGGCGGGGTGACGGGGCCGCCGCCGAGGATTGCCGGGTTCCCGCAGATCACCGGGGACCGCGACGACGGCGCCGGCATGTGCGCCTGCGTATGCACGAACAGCAGGATCAGCGCGACCGAGGTAGCGACCGCGGCCAGGTCCCGCATCAGCCCCAGGCCGTACCGCCGCACTAGCCACGTAACGATGAGCGCTACTCGCTGAACACGCATTCGATGCTGAACTCGGTGGATGTCCCAGCGGCCGAGCAGGTCAGGAAGATCGCCGCATATGCTGCCGCGCCGGAGCTGCTGGTCGGGCCGATGCGCCATTCACTTCCGGGGGTGACCCATTCGGCCCAGTTCGCCCCTGCGGTGAACGGCAGCACCTGCCCCCACAGGATGGTTCCGAATGTGGGGGCCAGCGACCAGGACGCGATCGTCCACGCCGTGTTCGCGGCGATGTCGGCCGGGTTATGCGGCCGCGGTATCACCCCGGTCCCGCCGGTTGGGCTGTTTCCGGCGCGGGCGAGGTAGCACTGCACGGTCCCGTTCGGTGGGTAGGAGACGCCAGAGCCGGAGAAGGTGCCGATGCGGATGGCCTGAATGTCGCAGATGGCGGTGGTGGTGGTGGTGACCAGCAACATCGGGGTCTGCGCGGTGGAGGCGAGAGTGATCTGCCCTGAGTCGACTGTGTAGGTTCTGCCAAGCGGCAACGGACTGCCTCCTTGCTAAGTCCCGGATGCGACCTTGCGCAGTGCCCGGACGGTGGCCACGTCGGCTTCCATCCGTTCGGCCCGCCACGTCTCGTACGCCTGCTTGTCAGCTGGCACGCCTTCGAACGCCTCCCAGTAGGTGGCATCGAACTGGCTGCGGCCTGCGGCGGGATGGTTGTGCCGCACTGTCACGTCCGGCAGGTAGGCGAGGCAGTCGGCTTCGCGGCCGATGACGGTGATGACCTCGTCGACCCACCAGTGCTTCAGAGTCGGTTCGCACATCCAGCCGAGCGCGCGGACGATGTCGGCGGACATGACCCAGGCTTCGCCGACGTCGTCGCGGATCCCGTCGTCGGGGTAGGCGATGCCGGTGCCGCCCATGCCGGCGATCGCATCTAGCAGCGACTTGTCCCAGCCGTGGGTCTGCGGCACGTGGTCATCACCGAACGACGCGAGGGCCCGGTAGTCGACGGCGAAAGTAGCGGCGAGCTCATTCGTCCACGCGCCGAGCCCTTTACGGGGGGCGGTGACGACGATGACTGGTACCTGCGCGGAATGCGCGGCGCTGATCGACTTCTGGAGGTCGGGGTCGTCGTTGTCGAAACCGAACACGATGTCGGTCTGGGCGGTAGATGTCGCGGCGACGGCGCGGACGAAGCGGGCCACGTTGCCGGGCCTGCCCCGTGAAGGGACGATCACGAGGAGGTCACGTGGCATTAGCCTTCTTCCTGTGAAAGTTGCGATCATCGGATACCGGGGCGTCGTCGGCAGCGCCCAGATGCGCCTGTGGGCCGGGCATGACATCGTCGGCTACGACACTGCGGACGGTGGCCCGTACCCGGCTGAGATCGCGAGCTGTGATTTCGCTGTGGTGTGCGTGCCGACCCCGACCGTGCCCGGCGGCGGCGCCGACCTGAACTACCTTCACCAGGCGCTCGGGCAGCTACCGGATGGAGTACCGGTGCTGATCCGCTCGACTATGCCGCCCGGCACAGTGGACTCCATCGGCGTCACATGGCCGGACAAACTGGTCGCCCACGCCCCCGAATTCATCTGCGAACGTGCTGGTGCGCGGATACGCGAATCCGCTGATGTGCCATGGATGCTCCTCGGTGGCACCCCGGCGGCCCGTGAGTTTTTCCGCCCACGGCTCGCTGAGGTGTACCCCGATGACCGCATCCACGAGTGGCCCGCTATCGTCGCCGAGCTCGCCAAGTACACGGCCAACCTGCACTGGGCAGCCAAGGTCACATTCGTCAACGAAATGGCGCAAATCTGCGAGGCGACCGGCGCCCAGTGGGAGCAGGTGCGTGAGGCGTGGCTAGCCGACCCGCGGGTCGCGCGGGACTACACGGCGATGGACGGGTTCCCGCCTGGGTTCGGTGGCCCCTGCTTGCCGAAAGACCTCGCCGCCCTGATCGCGGAAAGCCTTGACGCAGGCTACGAACCGGAGTTCCTCATCGCCATCGAAGATGCCAATGCCAGGTTCCGCGGGTGAGGGTCCTGCTCACCGGCGCGGCCGGGTTCATCGGCGGCTACGTCGTCCGCGAGCTCCTCGGCCGCGGCTACGACGTCACCGGGCTGGACAACTTTTCCAAATACGGTCGCCTGACCCGCGACTACTTCGCCGATCCCCGCTATCGGCACGTCGCCGGGGACGCCCGCGACGTTGGCCTGATGCGGCGTCTCGCTCTCGACGCCGACTATCTCATCGCTGCGGCGTCGATGATCGGCGGGATCAGTTTCTTCCATGCCTACCCGTATGATCTGCTCGCCACTAACGAGCGGATCATCGCCTCCACCTGCGACGCCGCGATCACTGCGCATCAGGCCGGGCGGCTGCGCAAGGTCACCTACGTGTCCTCGTCGATGGTGTACGAGTCGGCGACCTCGTGGCCGACCGCCGAGGGCCAGGAACTACTCATGCCGCCGCCAATGTCCAGCTACGGGTTCCAGAAGCTCTGCGGCGAATACTTTGTCGATGCGGCCTGCGACCAGTACGACCTGCCGTACACGATCGTCCGCCCGTTCAACGCTGTCGGGATCGGTGAACAGCGCGCCATCGGCGAGCGCGAGGTGAAGTCCGGGAACCTGCGGCTGGCCATGTCCCACGTCGTCCCGGACCTGGTGCAGAAGGTTCTGCGGGGGCAGGACCCTTTGCACATTCTGGGTGATGGAACGCAGGTGCGGCATTACACCTACGGCGGTGACCTGGCCCGCGGGATTGTGACGGCGATGGAGCACCCCAGCGCCGAAGGTGAAGACTTCAACCTTTCCACCGCAACATCCACGACGGTGGTGGAGCTGGCGGAAATGATCTGGCGGAAGATCAGAGGCCCGCGGGTGCCATTCCGTTACGTCCACGATCCGCCGTTTGAGCATGATGTCCAGTGCCGTATCCCCGCCACCAGGAAAGCGTGGGAGGTGCTCGGCTTCGAGGCCGCTACGCCGCTGGATGTGATGCTGGACGAGGTGATCCCGTGGGTGGCTCAGGCCATCGAAGACGGCTCAATCTGAACCTGATCCACGGGCGGGATGCAGATACGGCCTAGCCCGTACCGGCCGAAACCAATCTCCTCCCACGCCAGGCCGTTCTCGGCGCAGTAGGTGTCCAGAGCCTTGGCGACGGTGTCACCGGGCCAGTTCAGCGTGTCATGGCACAGCACCACCCCACCGGGCAGCACCGACGGCACAAACTTCCGCAGCTCCGCGAGAGTGTGCTCGTACTCATGCGAGGTGTCGATGAACAGCACGTCACACGGCCCCGGCTTGATGTCTTCGGACATGTCGTCAGCAACGTACAGATCCCACCGGCCAGACCTGGCCCAGTAGTCCGGCACCTTCGGCTGCTCCAGGTCAACCGACCACACATGCCCGTCTACCTCTTCGGCTGCGGCGAGAAACGCCACCGTTGAGGCACCCTGCCGCACCCCAAGCTCAGTGACCTGAACTTGCGGGTAGCGGGCCGCGGTTTCGCGGAGGACCGGCATGTAATGCTGCATGTCGGATGGCTGCGCCCAGCATTTCAGGTAGTCGGCTTGCAGATCCGTCCCCGGCTGCGGGGCCGCGGCGGCGCGGCCGGTGACCATCTCCTCGAGCTTGGCGAGCACCGGCACCCAATACTGCTCGAACACCGCGTCCACGTCGTATTGCAACGCGAACTCGCGGGCCTCTTTCCGCCGTGCCTCGTTACCGGGCCATTCGGCGTACGCCTCCTCGTAGGCGTCGAGGATACCTTTGACCGAGGGGCGGACCCACCACGCCTCATGTCCCGTCGACCAGTGCGGCTCACCTGCGACTTTCCACCCAGAACCGCACAACTCGGTCATGGCGGACCCGTCGGTCACCACCACCGGGACACCGCACGCCTGCGCCTCCAGCGACGGCAACCCGAACCCCTCGGCGAGGGAACACCCCGAGTACAGGTCAAGACACTGGAACCACTCGGCCATCGTCTCGTCCCCGATGAGGCCGCAGGTGTAGGCGTGCTGGTCTGGGAACATCACATGGTCGGCGACGCCGAGGCTGGTGGCGATCGCTTTGAGGTTCAGGCCGCCGATCGGCTTCGCGTCGATCACCGAATGGACGACGAGCATGGAGTTCGGGTGACGGCGGTGGAACTTCGCGAACGCGGTCATCTGCTCCGGGAGTGCTTTGCGGTTCCCGGAGTCCTTGTTGATCGCGCAGATGCCGATCAGGAACGTGTTCGCCCCGATCCCCATGTCTTCCCGCAGCTGGTCACGGTCCGCGGCGGGCCGGAACAGGGCGGTGTCGATGCCGTGGGGGACGTAGAACGGGTCCCAGCCGGCTTCGCGGAGTTTTGTCTCACCGAATCGGCTGAACGCGATCGGTGTCCCCCCGGACTGTTCCAGTTTCAGTTTGTCGAGCGCGCCGAGGGGGTTGCAGTCGATCGGCATCCAGTGGGCGACGTTGAGGCTCTTCAGTTTTTTGGCGTCCATGGCGAATACGTCGCACAGGGTGATGAGGAGGTCGGCTCCGGCGTAGCGGTAGTGGGCGTCGATGACGTCACTGCCGAAGGCGTCGAGGCCGCCGGGGAGGACGGTGTGGCCTTCCCAGGCGAAGGCGTTGCCGAAGAAGCTGTAGGGGGAGGAGACGGTGACGTCGTGGCCTGCGGCGGCGAGCCGCCGCACCAGCAAGCCAGTCTGAATACCGTACCCGGTCTTAAGGAATGGCGCATTAGAATTAACGACTATTTTCACAAGCACCCTGCTTTTGTGTAGGCTTCAATAGCGCGGCCGGAACCATTCCGGCGGGCATCTGCGCTTATAGATCCACTGCGGCCACGTCTCGTCCACATCCACCGGGATCAGATGCTGCACACCTTCCTGCTGGACACCGTGCCGGACCGCACCGGCCTCACCGAACCGGTACCAGCGGGTGGCACCATCCATCACCTGCGCGTACAGCTCCAGATGGCACATCACCTTCGCTTTCGCCCGGATCGCGTCCGGGCCACCGAGCCAAGTCAGGTGCCAGCCGCCGTCGTCCAGTACCGGGTACATGCCGCGGCCGTCCCGTGCCGTGGTGAAACACGAGATCGCGTCCGCGCGTGCGGCCACCGCCCCCTGCCACGGGACAGGGACCAGCCAGTCCACCGCGTAGGCGGCGAACCTTTGCGCCAGCGAGATGAACGGCTTCGGGCGGCAGGCGACTGCGGCAGGTGACGGGATCTCGTCCACATCGCAGATGAGGACCGTGTCACCCTTGGTGGTGCCTGCCTTGCCGAGCCCGTCCCACGTCCAGGACCGGTGGACGTGTTCCCGCGCCCACGGGTGGGCCTGCCAGCCGTGGGTTTCGTCGGCCACGATGTGCACGATCCGGTCTTTCCACGGCCCGAACCTGCCGTTCGCGTTGTCGGCGTAGTGCAGGGGTTTCGGTTTGCCGTGGTGATCCCATGGGGCTTCGACGAGGATGTGCCGGTAGATGGGGGTGCTGTCAAGTTCGGTGAGGCGGCATTCGAGCATGTCCAGTTCGTTGTTGAACAGGAACGCGTCGAAAACCCTCACAGGCGGCTCGCTTCTACGGGACCACTCTCACCAGGGCGTGGTCGCAGTCGTTCGGCAGGTCACTGAACGCCGGGCAGGTAGATGGAATCGTATAGGTGATCTGGGTTGTGCCGTCCGGGCAGAGCAGGATCAGCTGTGTGCCGGGTTGAAGGTTGCCCATTTGCTGCGGGTCACCCAAGATGCTCATTCGCTTGCCTGCTGTCTTGCATCCTGCGGCGTCTTTGACGCAGGTGGTCACATTCAACGCTAGTGACAGCAGGGCTTCACGGGCCCCCCTACCGGATGACTTTGATCACACCGTGGAAACCCAAGACCAGACACGATCACTCACTCCGTTCGTGGGTTGTCCCGCAGGTCGGACATACGCACACAGCATTCAGCCGTTCTCTCCACCGGCTACGGCGGTTTCGCGCCTGCTGCGCCCGTGTAGCCCACTGGACGTTGCCCGGCTCGTAGTTGCCGTCGTTGTCCATACGGTCGAGCGTCGCTCCACCTGGTCGCGGGCCGAGTTCCTGATTCAGGTCATCCCGGAAACGGGTGAACTCGTGCCACGGCTCGTACAGGATGATGCCCCGGCCACCGTAGTAGCGGTAGTCGTAGTAGGTCACCTGGTAACACTTGACCTTGATCCTGCGCCACAACCGGTACAGGTAGTCGTCGTACCCGCTGCCGTGCTTGTAGCGACGCTTTCCCGTGGTCTCTCTTGTCAGGCAGCCACAGGACTGTGATGTACCAGTTGTCAGGCTGCTCCGCAGGACTTCGCGCTCTGTACCGCAATCACAGCGGCACAGAGCCTTCGGGTTGCATCGCTCAAGAGAGAGGACAGTCCAGCGGCCGTACCGATCGGCTGCTTTTATTCTCATGCAGCCAATCGTACCGCAACCTGATGGAGACTTTACTCACTCCAGATGAGGTCCACGTTGTAGGTGCCGGGGAACGAGGACTGGTTGAAAAACATGTGCACTCCGCCCGAGGCGACCGCGGTGCCGGAGCCGAGGGGGACGCCCCATTCGTAGCCGGCCGGGGGGAACTCTTCCCAGCTTGAGCCGGTGGTCTGGGGTAGTTCCTGCTCCCACAGCACGGTGCCGATGTTCGGCGGGGTACCCCAGCTGGTGGCGATGGTGCCGAGCGACGGCGGCGCGGAGTAGTCGTGCGCGCCGGCGGTCTGGATGTTGGTGACGGTGCTGGCCTGCCCGGAGCGGCACAGCTGGAATAGCACGTTGTTCCCGGCTGCGGCCGTGGTGGAGATGATGTCGATCCGGACGCCGACGACCCATAGCCGCTTGGTGCCGGTGGCGTACAGGGACAGGCAGGGGATCGCGGTCGTCGAGGTAGCGCTACCGAACAGGCTCGCCCGACCCACGTAGATGTCGCTGATGGGCATGGTGCTTCAACCTCCGTTGATGTTTCCGCCGCCAAGGGCAAGGCGGCCTGATATTTGCCCCGGCGAATCTGGGCAGGGCGAAAAGTGAAAGCTAGGGCGCTGGTGCGCCCTCGATCAGCAGCGAGCCGTCGAACACGGCCAACGCGGCCGAGGTGCCTGGGTTCATCCACAGGCAGTGGTAGTAGGTGTCCGGCGCCAGAGTCGCCGTCGCAGTCGCCGTCATCACGAGCAGCACCTGGGACAGGATCGCGGTCTGGGTGACGGTGATCTGCCCATCCGGCCCTGATGTGGTGTTGATGGAGATGAGCGGGCCGGAGATGTCGGTCGGTGTGATGCGGGCGACGTATTCCCAGGTGGCGCCGTTCGGGATGGGGTAGGGCACGTATCCGCTGGGGGATTGTGTGGTGAGGGTGAACGTCCACTGCTGCGCACTACCGGCGGGCATGCGCAGGGTCCAGGCGGCGACGCTGGTGGAGACGGCCATCGGGTCACCTCCGGGTCAGGGCGATCCCGATGTCGATGGCGAGCCATATGAACAGGGCTGCGATGAGCACGGCGACGGCGGTGTTGAGCAGCAGGTCACGTACCGGGTGGGGGGGTGGTGTGGCGCGCCATACGGGGGTGGACGGGACGTCGGTGAAGGGTGGTTTGGTGCCGGTGGGTGGTCCGCACATGGGCCACTGTCCGGGCATTGGAACCCACCACCGTAGTTTGTCCGTCTAGGTTGACGATGGTCGGCTGGCTCCGATAGATTGTCTGTGTAGCCAGACAAGGAGAACCCCAGATGACCAGCACAGACGGCGCACCGGCCCTCGACCCGGACACCGAATACTTCTACCGCCTTGAGCAGTGCGACGAGGAGGAACTGTGACCCGCCGCCAGCTCACCCCGATCAACGTCACCGCCCGCCACCGCAACTTTCGCACCGGACGCCCAGAGATCTGGGCCGCGCGGTCCCGCGACGGCCGCTGGACCTACGACCGGGAAGAGACCCCCGGCACCCCGTGGATCGTCCAACACCGCGAAACCGGCGAGGAACGCTGGTTCGGCACCCTCGGCGCCGCACGCGCCGCCACCGCCAACGGCTGGGGCAACAACCTCGCCATCTGCCCGGACTGCCAGATCCGCGGCGGCCACAACGACAAATGCCCCGCCCTCACCTAAAGGACACCCCCGATGACCACCACGACCCGCTACGCCGCCCTCATCGGCCAAACCATCACACGCTGGGACGGCCAAACCTTCCGCATCGCCACCATCGGCGAACCCACCATCGGCGGACTGTTCCTCCCCGTCACCGCCATCAACGCCAACTGCGAAACCTGGCCAGCGCTCCTCGACGCCGGGTTGGCTACCCTCGGTGATGCTGTCGTCTTCTGCACCGACATGGCCGCTACGTCAGCGTAGCCCTACACTGACAAACCATGGGCATCCAGATCATCCAGCAACCAGACGGCAAACTCTCCGTCTACTCAACCATCGTCAGCGACTGGATCTACACCGGGAAAACAGCGCAGGAACTTGAAGACATCTACGCCGAGGAAGCAGCCGAAGATGCGCGGTCTTCGATCAGGCGGATCACCGGCGCTGTCCTGTCCGGCGAAGCGCGCAAGGTGTACCACCAGTTCACCATGACCTTCGAGCAGGCCGAGAAGCAGATCAAGTCCGATCAGCAGGCCCACGAAGAAGGCGACGGCCAATGACCACCCGGCGCAAACCCACCCTCGTCTTCGGCGTCGCCGGCGTCGCAGCCTGGCTCGGCGTCCAACCCGGCACCGTCACCCAATGGCTCGAACGAGAAAAACGAGGCGAAGTCCCCCCAACGCCGCCACCAGACGTCCTGCTCACACCAGGCCGGTCCGGTGTCCCAGACCGCGGTTGGCTCGTGACCCGGCGCCCCGAATGGGAAGCGTGGAAAGCGGCCCGGCCTGGCCGCGGCGCACCCGGCGTGCCCAGATCCCGCGACACCGTGGATGCATCTGGACTGCGGATCTGCTGTGGCACCAAGCCCGATACCGGACATCGGGGCACTTGCCAATACTCGACAATGCGCTCCGCCCGCACCCCCGGGTAACGCGCACCAGCGACAAGGAGACCGATGATGCCTGACGAGCATGGCATGACCAAAGGCGCCGGGATCTGCCCCGTGTGCAACCGCTCATACATGATCAAAGATAACGGCACCCTGCGGAAGCACTGGTCGCGTGACGGCATGGGCAAGGCCCTGCCGTTCAGCAACCCCTGCGAGGGCTCCGGTAAACGGCCGTTCGTAATTGGATCAGCCGCCCCGGGTCCATCGACAACCCAGTGATCCCCTGGCCTGCCAGCGACAAGGAGACCGGCGATGGATGAAAAACTGAGCCCACGTAAGAGCCCATGTCCGTCGTGCCCTTACCGGATCGACGTTCCATCCGGTCTGTGGCACGCCGACGAATACGACAAGTTACCCCGCTTCGACGGCGACACCATCGAGCAAGCGAAAGCAGGCGCATACGGCGTATTCCTGTGCCACCAAGCCGATGGGTTCCTATGTGCTGGCTGGGCCGGATGCCATGACATGCACCAAAGCCTCGCGCTCCGCATGGCCACCAACGACGTTGACCTCGATGCAACGGTTAGCTACGTCTCGCCGGTCCCACTCTTCGGCTCTGGCGCTGAAGCGGCTGCACATGGCAAGCGCGACATCGCAGCTCCTAGCCCGCAAGCTCAGATCAAAATACGCCAGCTAGCACGGAAGAAGGAGACAAAGCGATGAAACGGCTCGCGTTCGCGGCCCTGTGCGCCTTCGTAGGCGTCATGGGAATCCTCTGCCTGACTTCCACCAACCGGATCACACCACCAGGACTGCAGCACACCAGATTCGCAGCTGTGCACTCCGGCATATGCCCCACCGGGTGGCGCTTCCAGTGGCACTGGTGGCTCCCACACGGCACCTGCGAGGAGCAGTTCTGATGTCGCATAGCTACCGCACCCACATAGCCCGCAACCCTGACGGGTCCACTACCCGCACCGTCACCCGCCTGCACCCAGGATGGCGACGCATCGGCCGGGCCATCTGTGTCTGGGTGGCGCTCGTCTGGCCGCTCACCATCGGCGCCCACAACGGCACACCCACCGTCCTCGGCTGGGTCCTGTTCGCCTGCTGGCTACCCGTAGCAGCGGCCGTGCTGGTGTGCATGCCCCGGAAGCACTAACCAGCTCTTCGCTTGGCACCGGTGGTTCCCATACGGCACCTGCGAACAGCAGTTCTAGCGGTCACGGCAGTGGGATGAGACAGCCAGCGCTGCCCGTCCGCCCCGGCCAGAACCGGTCAAAATCCGCCGCATACGCTATTTCCGCCTGCGGACGCCCCGCCAGGACAAGCTGCCGCGCCGCATCTGGCGGGAACCCCATACACGCCCGCAGCACACCGTAGGCCATGCTCGGCCCGCGGTTGACCCCGGCCGCGCAATGCGCATACACGCAGGTCCCGAGGCGGCTATACGCCCCGGTAGCGAACATGAGCCCCGACGACCACCACGTGTCAGGTTTCGGCAGCCCATCATCCGCTGTGGGATCCCACAGATACGTCAACCCGGCACCGGCGAGCAGTTGCGCATCGTCGAACTCGGCGCGGCAATCCAAAACGTGGGTGACCCCGGCGCGGATCAGTGCGGTCACATCGGCCTGGTCGGTGATCGCGGCGCCGGTGGCCAGCCGGGCTGTGATCATCCCGAAATCAGCCACGACGCCTACTTGCCGCGTTCCCTGGCGGCGTGCTGCGCAGGCCAGTACCCCAGCGCCTCGTGATGACGCAAGTTACAGAACCCGTGCGCCTGCGCCTCAGTCATCTTCGCGTGCTCCATAACCAGCCGGGTGCACCTGTCGAAGTCCCCGGGACTGCCCCATTTGATCTCTTCGGCATAGGCGAAGTGGGTTGGGCCGCCGTGCGCCTCATGCGTCCAATACTCCCGCAAAGTCTCGGCGTTCCCGGCCTTGGCCACCGGGGCGGGCTCCCAGCGGTCGCACACGTCCGCCGGGTCGATCACCCCAGCCACCAGACTGCACGCATGATCTTCGTACATGCTGCAGGTGCCGCACGAACGGTCCGGGTCGGTCGCGGCGCGGTAGCGGACACTGTTCTTGCTCACCTTGACCCGCTTCGCCGATGCCGTACCGAGCGCGGCGAGGACCGTGTCGAGGTCGCCGGCGAGTTCGGGCCGCACCGCCGGGTTGTCCCGCAGTAGGGCCGGGTCCCACCAGGCGATCGCCTCGACCTGGTCGCCGTCGGGGTCGTCGGGGTTGGTGACCTGCCCGCGGCCATCGTCGATGGGCACGGTGTCCTCGTCGGGGACGGCGTGGACGAATCCTTGGTAGACGCCGTCTGGGCTTGTCCAGCCGCCAACAATGTCGCCGTCGGGTACCGTATGGCCGGTTTCTTCGGCCCACTCCCGCTTGGCGGCCTCGAGCGGTGTCTCACCGGGGTCGAGCTTCCCGCCGGGGAACTCCCAACATCCGCCGTCAGGGTCGTCTTCACCGAGGGCGCGCTGCAACATGAGCACCCGCCCAGTCCCGCGAGCCTGCACCGCCAGCCCCGCAGCGGTAGGGCCGGCGGTCGTCTTGTTCGCCGGATCGGCGCCCTGATGGAACTGGAACGAATGCGTCTCATCCCACGGGCCGCCGTCATGGTCCACGAACCCGACATACGCCTTCACCGGCCGACCCAGCTTTTTGTACGCCAACGTCCGGTGATGCCCGTCGATGATTTTGACCTTGTCGTCGCCGGGTTCCTGCACCGCGACCACCGGATGCAGATGCGCCCGTTCATGCTTGATGTCCGCAGTGAACTGTTTCACCCGGTCGGGCTGGTGCGACGCCGCCCACGAGCCGACGTCGTCGTAGTCGACCCGGTCCTGGGGGATCAGCACCGGCCCGATCCACCGGGCGTCATCGATCCAGCCGAGCGCATGCTCGGGGTAGTTCTTGCGGAGCTGGTTCTTGACGTGCTCCGGCTCGACCGGGTTGGGATCCGTGAGGTCGGCGGCGTTCTTCACCAGAACAGGTACGGCGGCGAGGGTCACGGCACCGATCGCAGCCGGCGCGAGAGCGCACCTGCAGTTATGCGCTATGATTCCGTTGGCGAAATACCATCCGTCAACGGTTTCGAGATTGTAGACATGACCAGACCAGTCGCAATGACGCCTGAGCTCAGCGACGCGATCGACGCCTACAAGAGCGGCAAGTCGCTCAGTGAGTGCGCGGCCATGTGCGGCATCGTTGGGCCAACCTTCAGGAACCGCCTCATCAAACTGGGCATCCCCCTGCGAGACACGCACTGGCTCGCCACATCCCAAAAGCTCGCCCTGCCAGTCGCTCTCATCGAGGAGTTCCACGGCGGCGCGACCATCAAATCCCTCACCCTGCGCTACGGCCTGTCTGGTAATACCATCCGCCGGAGACTCACAGAGTCCGGGGTCAACGTCAACCGACGCATACACCCGACCCCACCAGGCCTTATCGAGGATTACCTCGGCGGACTCGCCGTCAAGCCCATCGGCGCCAAGTATGGACTGGACCGCAACACCGTCTACAGGATGCTCCGCGAAGCAGGTATCGACGGCCGGAACCGGTCGGAAGCAATGCAACTGCGCTGGCAGCGCGCGAACGTGGCCGAACGGCGCATCATGCTTGACCGGGCCCACGAGACGGCCCGTGGACGAGTCGCCAGCGCTGAGGAACGCGGCCAGATCGCTACCGCGAAAACAGGCGTGACCTTCAGCGGCAATGAGACAATCCTCGGCACACTCCTCGCCGACCTCGGCTACGACATCGCCTACGGTGTCCCCTGCGGCCCATACAACATCGACGTAGTTATCGCCGGAACCGTCGCCGTGGAAGTCAACGGCGGTAACTGGCATGAGACCGGACATCACCGGGCCCGCTTCGGCGAGCGTGCGCGCCACATCCTCGATGCGGGCTACAGCCTGGCGATCATCTGGGCAGACGATCGCCGCTACCCGGTCAGCGCTATCTGTGCGGAGCAACTCGGAACCCTCACCGAGATCACCCGCGGGCACCCATCCATCGGGCGTCAGCACTGGGTGATTCGGGGTGACGGGCACTTCCTTACCGTCCGCGAAGACGATGGTGACGAGGTCCCCTTTATAACGTCGAGCGGTCGCCGCGACAGCTGACGGCCCAGTTACCACCACGCCAGCAGGGAAACAACGCGGGTGGCCCGGCGGTGACGGCACCCCCGACGGGAACAGATCCCCCGTCGGGATCGGCCCGGCGTCACGGTTCGCCTGGCAGGCCACGCAGACACGCCCATCATCCGGTGCGGTCAGCCACTCCGTACGCGTCACCCCAGCATCGCTGTAGCGGTCCATCGACGCGGCGGACACGGCGCGGGCGATCTCCGTGTGGGCGATCATCTCCGCCCGGTTCTTCACATCAAGAATGCCCGGCAAGTCACGGGCGACCGTGTCCACCGGCTCACCCGCCCGGACACCCTCACTGATCGCCTGCGCGAGGTCGTCCATCTTGCTGTCCGCGACCGCGCTGATCCCCCGGACGTCGTACTCGTCAAGGAGGTTCCGCAGCCCAGTCTCATCGGCGATCTTTGCGGCGGCTTTCGGGTCGCCGGGTTTCCAGTCGCCCCAGTCCGGCGGCCCCGCATTCAGCACAGCCGTGGCGGACGCGTCACCCAGCGCGTAGCCCTCAGTCCACACGTTCGGCAGGATCGCGTCGAGCGCGGCCCGGATGATGTCAGCGACCGCACCGATCAACGACTGGACGGTGACCGGCAGTTTCCCCGCCTGCCAGTCAGCGATCAGGTCACGCGCCTTGCCGATGGCCGCGGCGAACGCCTGGCCGATGCGTTTCGTGTAGACGGCGACGAGGGCGAGGTCGCGTTGCCAGCCGGGCCAGTCAGGCTGCCCGCCACCACCGGGGGGCGTCTGCCCTTTTGGGCCCGCATCATCTGCCTTGACGAGCTCGACGTCTGCGGCGGATTTGATATGACCGGCGGCGAGAACAGCTTTCGCCTGGTTGAACAGCTGGGTGGCCTGGCGGCGCAGTACGCCGGCCTTGTTCTCCAGCTTCGTGATCTGCTTCGTCTTCGTCGCGACACTGCTCGCCGTAGACGGTTTCTTCGCCGCTGCTGGTTGTTTCCCAGACGCTGCGGCCGACGACGCGGCAGGTTTCGCTGCGGTAGCCGGCTTCTTCCCAGTCGCGGTCGCCCGCGACGTCGCCGCCGCCACCGTAGCTTTAAGCGCGGCGACCTGCAGATCAATCTGGTGGGCTTGTGCGAGCAAAGCACGCGCCTGACTGCGAAGATCGGCGGCCTCCGCCTTCGCTGCGGCGGAGATTTTCGGCTTACCGCCGCCGCTGGGCTTCTTCGCCCCGCTAGCGGGCTTCTTCGCAGCCGGTGCCTTCGCCGGTTTCGCCGCGGGCTTCGGCGCCGAGATGCCGCCGGACTGGTTGTAAGCGGCAATCGCCGATTCCTGCTGCTGCACCGGGGTGCCTTGCCCGGTCGCCGAGAACTGGCCACCCTGCGTGGTGCCCTGCGGTGCCCGTAGCTCCTGTTTGGTGACGGTGTCGAACGCGGCGAGGGCAGCTTTGAGGACTGCCCCGGCCATCAGGTCCTCAACGTCGTTAGCGGTCACGGCTCACCCCCGGGTCTCGGCAATAATGCGGGGATGAGCACCGAACTGCTGCGGCTCCCGCCAGGACACAAGCTATACAGCTTTGATGCTCGTGAGGTCGCTGCTCCAGGGGCCATCTATCTAGCTTGGATGCCTGGCGACCTCGAAACATTGTTCGGGCCAGCACGGGAACTCCGCGACCGGGAGTTCCTGCTAGAGGTGGACGGTGAACAGTGGCTTGCTACTCCGATGCCGGATCTATTCATGGCTACCAATGATGATCACGTGATGGTCCTCGATACGGCCAGCATCAACGCGCGGACCAACGGCGAGATAACTACGATCGACTTCAAGCTACTGCGTCCTATCCAGCCTTAGCGAGCGCGGTCTTAGCATCCGCTATCGCGGTGGTGACGGACTGCCCGTCACCGAGATCGAACCGGACCACGTCGAGGACGTCGCCGGGTAGGTGACGCGCATCCCACGAGGCCGGGTCACGGCCTTTGCGGAGGTGCCGTTCGAGGGCGTCGAGCTCGGCCCACGCTGCTTTCCCCACAGCCGCAGCCGTAGTCGGCCCGCTCGGGCTGCCTTGGCCGCGGCCGCCAGTATGCACGTCCGCGCCGGCCTCGCTGGCGGTGTGACCCGGGGTTTGTCCCGTGTTACCCGCACCCGACTGTGGTTTGTTGCCGCCGCCAGCCTCCGCCGGGGCGCTCGCAGGCCCGGCCGGCGCCGCGCCAGCCCCGGGCGGCTTCGGCGCACCCGGCGGAGGTGCCCCCCCTGCAGCCGGTGCGGGCGGCCCGCCCGGCTGACCAGGCAGCGGCGGCTGACCGGGCACAGGCTGCGGACCGGCATTCGGATCCGGCTGTCTCGTCTGCGGATTCATCGCACCCAAAGGAACCACACCAGTCTGGCTGGCCCACACCGGATCCGAAGTGATCGGGATCCCCCACGGGTCCCGGTTCAGCTCAGCCCGCGCCTCATCAATGGATGACAGGCCGGCGCCGATCTGGGTGACGAGCAGCCCGGTCAACGTTTCCTCGTCTTCGTCCTGCTCGAGGCCTTCGGGCATCCATTGCAGGTCGTCTTGGCCGCACACGACCTGGAGGACCTTGTCGAACAGGGATTGCTTCAGGAACTCCAGCGTGGGGATCAGCGATTTGCGGGCGTGAACGTCCTTCGTCATCTTCGACATCTGGTTCGCGGCGCCGACGGACATCGTGGTGGATGCGCGTGGGGTGAGGCCGAGTTCCATCGGCATCACCTGGAAGGCCATGCAGACCTCTATCGACACGATGGAGTCGAACTCGGTGGCGAGTTCGGGTGGTTTCTGCGGGTCGGTTTTGGATCCCGGCGGCAGAACGACGATCTTGTGTTTGAAGCCGACGTCACCGGCCAGCGCGTTCAACGCGTCCTGCAATTCGCGGATCTGCGACGGGGTCATGTTCACGTCACCAGGGCTGACGAACATGCCGGGGATGGAACCTTCGCGGTAGAAGTCCATCTGGTACTGCTGCTTACCGAGCCCGGTCATGACCGGGACGAGGGCTTGTTCGATCGGTGGCATCCCGTACGGAGATGTTGTCTGCCGGGTGTACGGCAGGTACAGCAGTTGATCGCCGCGGTATTCGGCGACCTGGCCGGCTTTGAGTTCGTCGGTGAGGTCGTTTTGGTTGATGAGCTGCATGAGGTCGACGCGGGGGACGCCCCACAGGTACTGCTGGAACGCTGGGGCTGGTGGTCGTGGGCGGGAGCCGTGGAGGTCGAACAGGGGGCGCAAGGTGTCACCGGCGATGAGCTCGAGCGCGGTGAGGTCGGAGCCGAGGAGGCCTTTGCCTTTGCCCCAGGTGGGGCGCAAATAGACGGACATGGCGTCGATGGCGTAGAGGTCTTCGAGGAGGGTGTCGAGCCACGATGACCAGGAGCCGTATTCGGGGTCGGGGTTTTTGAAGAAGGCGACGGCTTGGGCTCGTCTCTCGCCGAAGTCGGCCATTGCTTTGTGGTCGCCGCGCATGGCTTTGGCGGCGTCTCGGGTGGGGATGATGTCCCATTCGAGGCCGCGGATCTCGGACTTGAGTAGCTGGATGCATGCCCTAGCTACCGAGTAGAGGGATGCGAGACTGCGAAGTACCTGGAAGTCGGCGAGTTTGACGCCTTCGGTGCCCGGCTGGCCGACGGGGAGGTTCCATCCGACCTGGTAGGGGAGCCGGCGTGGCATGGCGCGTTCGGCGCCTTCGGGTGGCTCGTCGATCGCCATCGGGTAGATGGGTGCGAACGGTCCGAAGGCGCCGGCTTGGAAGTTCTGCGGCGACCTGGGGAGGAAACTGCCGTAGCCCGAGGCGTAGCCGGCTTGTGGTCCGCCGCCTAGCTGTGCGGCGAGTGGGCTGATCTGGCCGGTGGAGGGTCCTGTGGGGCCGGTTGGCATGGCGAGGGCGCCTTGGCCGGATGGTGAGGCGGCGCGGGCGGCGCGGGCACCACCGATGATGGCTGCTGGGCTTGCCAACTTTGGCTCACCCCCGCGCGTCTTTCCTTATGATTTGTGACTCTCGGTCCCCTCGACGGCATCATCCACCCCACAGCCGGACAGGGGACCGAGCCATTTACCAACACCTAACCGCCCAGCAACCCCCCACACACCCACGCCCCGCAAGCTTGCAGTGTGCTGCTGACGGACACCGACGGCCGCCGCTACGTCCGCACCCAACCTACGAACTGGACTCCCGCAGCGCTCGTTTCACCCGCCGCTCAAGCCGCTTCGCCGCAGCCTTCGCCGTCTTCGGACCCCCATACCCCATCGCCCTGCCTACCTGCGCCCACGTCGCCCCGTTAGCGATCGCCTCACCCACCAGCTGCAAGCGGAGCGCATCGCGTTGCACACCTGGTTCCGGCATCACCGGGTTCGTCCCCGCCATCGCGGCCAACGACGCCAACTGCTCAGTCTCAGACGGTGAAGTCATGGACGTCCCAAGTTGCGCTCAGTTCATCCCGCGTCAGCAGCCCATCCCGCGCGATAGCAGCCTCAAGGCGCAAGCGCTCTAGTTCCGCTTGCAGCAGGTCGAACAGCGCATCCCTCCGCTTCGCCTGCTCGGTTTCAGACGGTGGGGCCACGGACCGGTCGCACCCCGCAATGCTTACACGGCCCCGGCAGCAAATCCGGATGCTCACGGGTCAGGTCGTAGCAGTGGCCGCCGCGCTGCACGCACATCTCCTGGCTGACGGTCTGGCGGTCGGAGGCGAGCTGTTCCGCCTCGGCTTCCGGGTCGGTGATGATGCGGACGACCCCATGGGGGAACCCGGGCGGCAGGGTCACGCAGCAGGCCCCGGCTCGTACGGTGGCCGCTCGATGGTGGCCTGGTCTGGTTCTGGCCGGTCGTTCGGTGTCTCGGCTACGGCGAGCTGGTCGGCGCGGAGGACGATGGCGCGGACCCCGGCTTGCTGCAAGGTTTGGGTAACGCCCTGCGCGTATTGGGCGAACACCGGATCGGGCATCGTCACCGGCAGACGGATGATCAGCATCTCGCCGGGACGGACAACCGTCGCGCATTCGCGGACGGCGCGGAGCAGCAGGTCACGGTCGATGACGGGGGTGCCGTTGCCGAGGAGATGCGCGCCAGGCGGAATGATCGTACCCGGGTTGATCAAGTTCACAGGGTCCCCTCCTCCTCATCGCCGTCATCTTCTGCCACGTCTTCCGGCCACAGGATGCTATCGGTGGGCCATTTCCCGTGCGGCCAGTACCGGACCGCCGAAACCATCGTCCCGTCACGGCTAAACGACTTCACCCGCGGGCACGCCACACCCTGCGCGGCGTGGATACCGGAGCAGTATTCGCAGCCGCCTTCGGCGAGGAGTTTGCGGGCGTCTTCCTTCTGCTGCGCGGTGAGCCTCGGCCGCCCCGTCGTCCCATCCCATGACGGGACATGTTCATCTGGGAGCAACCTGGCAGGCGGTACACCCAGCGCTGCTGCGATGACGAGCAGTTCGGCGATGCTGAGAGCTTCCCTGTGGCCGTTCTCAAGATTCGTCAGCACCGAACGCGGAACCGCGAAACCTAGCTGCTCGCAGCGGTCGGCTAGCTTCTGTGCGCTCATCTTGTGCCCTATCCGGTGCCGCCGGATCTCGGCGGCGATGGCGCAGGTGAGCCACTGTTGCCAGTCTTCTTGTTCTGCAGTTGCGTGGAATTGCGTTTCGGGCATGAGCGGCTCCAGCATGCGGTAGCAATGACGGGTGGCGGCGGATGGGGTGGAGCACGGCCGGATCATACGGCTCGGTGTAGCCGCCGCCGCTGCGGTCACATCCGCGTTCGCCTGCTCCCGGCTGTTCGGCACGGGTGGCACCCTCATCGGTACCGCTGTCGGCGCGGTCGTCTCCGGTGCCGCAGCTGAACTGTACGGGCGCGCCGCAGCCGCCGCCAAAGCACGTCTGCCGCGGCCGGAGCTGAACGGCCGCCTGGTCGCCGAGGTCGCGGCAGGCTGCGCGGTGGTGGCTGTGGCGGCTTTCGGGGTCGTCTACGGTGTCGAGAAGGCGACGGGGAGGCCCCTGTCGGCGGTGACGACAGGGGCGGATGTGCGCGGTGACTCGTTCACCGGTTCAACGCCGTACACGCCGCCTGCCGCACCTGCGCCGTCGGTGTTGCCGACGGTGGATCCGTCGGTGCCGCTGGCCACGCCGTCGCTGTCATCGGTTGCGAGCCCGGGTGTGGTCACCTCGAGCGCGGCGCCGGGCCCGTCACCGTCGGCGACCGAACCCGCCGTATCGCCCAGCGAACAGTCGCCGGAGGTTCAGGCGCCGCAGCCCGCCGGGACACCGATCGTTACCTCGTCGCCCTAAGCGGCCTCCGGAACAGGCTGACCACAGTGCGGGCACGCCGTCTTCCCCGCCATAAACGGCCGGCCACACCCATCACACCGCGTCACACCGTAAGCATCCAGCCACGACACACCATCGATCCAATACGCCTGGATCACCGCATCACCGTCATCGGTGGACCGGCCCAGCCGCTTCCGGATGTCATCCTTCGACTCAACCTGAATCTTCCCACCCGACAAAACCTTCCACCCAGGCGCCGACAGATCACCCAGCAGCATGTCATCATCAGGCAGGCACACATCCGGAGTCGCCGACGGGTCGAGCTGCTCCCGCAGACCCCACCACGCGGCGGAACGGATGTTGGTGAACGCGAGCTCACCGGTGGCGTCCCGTTTGCGGGTACCACCCGATGCGGTGAACGGTTCCGCTTTCGCGCCCATCTCACGCAGCCGGTCCAGCACACCGGCACCGATCCCGATCACATCGACCAGTGCGGTCGCCTCCGGGTCGGCGTCGAGGGCGCCTTTGACCCGGCCGGTGGTCTGCATCGTGTCCTCTTTGGCGGAGCGGCGGAGTTCGACGAGGACGGGGCCGCGGCGGATCGCCTGGACGGTGCGGTCTTCACCGGAGCGGGCGACGTCGACACCGATGATGTGCGGGCCTGGCAGGTCGGGCCGTCCAGCGTGGTCCCATTCGTGCCAGCGTTCGACAGCGGCCTCTGCCCAGGCCAGCGGCACGACGGAGTCCTCATCGCCGGCGTGGAAGTCACCGAGGACACGGTTTACGTAGATGGCGGACTGTTCGCCCCATTGGCGGGCGCGTTGTTCGGCCCAGTCCTGTGAGATGCGGCCCGCGTCGATCGCCTCGGCGAGGGTGACGTGGCGGGCGTGCCAGTCTTCGTAGCCGGGGCGGTGGGCGTGGATGTCGTAGAACCGGCCTTGCGGCTGCCCGGGTGTCGACAAGGCCAGGGCGTACGCCTCGCCGAGGCCGGAGAACGCGCCTTCGCAAGCATCGAACGTGCCCGCGGGGATGCTTTTCGACTCGTCATAGATGAACAGGAGCCGGTCGGCGTGCGCGCCTTCGATCAGGGCGGGGTTAGTGCAGGCGGCGGCGAACGCGGCGCCGTGACCGAGCCGCATGTTCAGGTTCAGCAGTTCAGCTTTGGTGAAGGTGCGGTCGCGGACTTTGTCCCAGCGGAGCCGCCCGGCCCATTTGTGGATCTCGGGCCACAGGTAGTTGATGAGCTGCCGCCACGCCCCGGCGGTGGTGACCGCTTTCCATTCGACTCCGGCGGCGTCGGAGGTGAGCGCAAACCACAGCAGCGTGATCGCAGCGATCGCTGACTTGCCGAGACCGTGGGGACCGCGGACAGCGCAGCGTTTCCGTTCGGCTAGGCCACCGATGATGTCTTGCTGGTAGGGGGTGAGACCGTCACCGCGCCAGTCGATGCAGTCGGCGGCGAACCCGAGCGGGTCGTCGTAGTAGAGGGCTACGCCTTTTTTGATCCTCGCCGCGCGCTGCTGAAGTTCCCGCAGGTAGCGGAGACGGTCAAGGGGTGCCTGAATGATCTGGGTTGAGGGCAACTTCGGCCTCGAGCCGCCGGATTTCGGCTTCGATCATGTCTTGGGTGACGACTTCGATGCGGGCCTGTGCGGGGGCGTAGAGGCCGCGGAGTTTGTATTCCTCGACGTCGATTTTCACGAGCCGGTCGACGGCGGCGAGTATCGGGAGCAGGTCGGGGAGGGGGGTGCCGTCAGGGCCAGTGACGATTTTCCCGGATGGGCTGGTGATGTAGTGGCGGCTGGAGGCGACGCGCCAGGCGAGGCGGCGGTAGTCCTGGAGCCGGTCGAGCATCATTTGCATGACTTCGGGGCTGCGCAGGGTTTCGCTGGCGGCTGTTTTGGCGTGGCGGCGGATGGCTTCGCCGACTGATCTGGTGCTGCGGAGGCCGACTTGGGGCATGATCTGCCGGTAGGAGAAGCCTTTGCAGTAGAGGTCGGCGCATTTGGCGTCGCGTTCGAGGGTTTCTACTGAGGGGCGGCGTGGCACGTTTTGTTCACCGTCCCTTGCGTTGCGTACACGTTAGGTGGTTTGACCTGCTGCTCACTGCGGGATGAACTCGACGCCGCACGCTGGGCAGATGATCGGCGGTTTCTCGTCGGCGTGGAGTTGCTCTTCTTCAGGTGTGGGTGTGAAGTGCGGCGGCTCGATCAGTTTCGCGACGTCTTCAGCGGTCCAGCCTGTGCCGTCGTAATCATCGTCCAGATAGGACAGGAGTTCGGCGAGTTCGTCGGGGTCGTCTGTCGCGATGTCCGAGAGCCGGTTGTCGGCGACGTTGACGCGTCGGGCTTCGTCGTCGGTGCAGCGGATCAGCCCGCAGTGCGCGGTCTGGTGTCCTTCGGCTTGCATGGCTTGGATGGTGTGGTTCCCGGCGAGGACGACGAACGATGGGGGTTCGTTGATGACGCGGACGACAACGGACCTGTATTGGCCGAGGCGGCGCACCGATTTGCGGATCTCATCTAACTGGCCGCGGCGGGCGTTGCCGGGGAAGAGGGTGAGCTGGCCGATGTCGATGTCGCGGACTCCGAGCATCTCAACCGCCACTATGCCTCCACGACTGGCCGGAAGTGGCGGTCTTCGGGTTCGGGTAGCCATCCGCACATGGCGGCGACGACCGTGACCAGATGGGGGGTGGGCGAGGTGATGTCGAGGTCGCCGGGGAGATCGAACACGATGCGAGGTTACAGGCCGCGGCCGGGCGGGGGGTGTGCTCCGACTCCGTCCCGGCCGCGGCACCTAGCGCCCAGAAGGTGGTGGACTATTGGGCACCAGGTAAACAAGGAGCGCTGACAGGCACGCGGTGACTGCGGGGGCCCATTGCGCCTGCGGGTAGGCGGTCTGGACGATGGTCAGCGCGGCGCCTGCGGCGGCGACGAGCAGCTTCGAATACTGCCCGGCGTTCCTCATCGGTTAGGGCGTGGGGGGCTGGTCTTCGGGGGTGCCCTCGGTCACCACCAGCGACGTCGCCGCACCAGACACAACCGTCAAAACGAGAGCGCCGGTGAGGGCCGGGTTCGCGGTGTCGGCGACGGTGATGTTCGCGACACCGGGGGCACCGGCGACGAACTCGGCGCTGTAGGTGTCGGTGGAGACGTTGAGGACACCGGCGGCGGGGTTGTCAGACGTCCAGGTGAGGGTGTCGGCGGTGACGGGTTCGCCTTTGGCGTCGGTTTCGGCGACGGAGAGGAGGACTTGCTGGGTGTCGGTCAGGGTTGCCATGTGAATACTTCCTTCGTTGTAGATGGTGGGCGTGCCGTGACCGGCGCGGGGGGCGTTCTGCGGATAGGTGAACGGGGCGATCTCCGTCTTCAGCCGTATGGGGGTAGTGAGCCAGCGGTAGAAAATGTCAGCGATCTGGGTGACGGTGGTCGCATGTTGCAGCGGACCGGGGCCGTATTGCGGGCCTGGGGTGGTGACGGCGGTGTAGTAGGTGACGGCCTCAAGGAGGGCGGCCTGCCGGTTATCTTGCCCGTGCAAAAGCTCACCCCCTTCCGTTAGACGGCTTCACGCCGCACGGGTCGTTTCACGGCGGGCACGCTTGCGGGTCTTGTACTCCGCCTTCGCCACATCAGTCATGCGGTACAGGGAGCGGCCCTGCTCATCGATCCCCGCCTTGGGGAGGTGCCCGCGGTGCACCCACAAGCGGATCGCGGCAGCGGTCACGTTGGCGAGCTGCGCGGCCTGGGCGCCCGTGACGAGACCGTCCGGGTCGTAGGAGACCACATCGTTCATCGTGATCACCCCCGGGCGTCAAAAAAGACCCGCCCGGGGCGGGTCAAGGCATGGGTGTACTGCTGTTACGAACGTTACGCGATACAGGACCCGGTGAACGAACCCGCCGCGTAAAGATTTTTCAGGAGGCGGCGCGCAGACCGGCGGCCGCGGCAGCATAGGCGTCGTAGTCGGCGCGGGACAGCAGCCTTCCACAGTCTCTCGTGGAGCAGCGGATGTACTCTTCGCCTTCCCGCAGCGACAGGCTGATCTGGTCGCAGCGGGGACACGGCAACGGCTTGTGCTGCACACCGGTTCCGGTTTTGGCGCGGATGTGGAGTAGCCGGTGCCAGTCGCGGATCTCTTCTCCGAGGGGTACGCCGATGTCGGGGTGGGAGATCATGCCGGGGAAGTGGTCGAGGAGCCATAGGACGGTATCGGTGAATTTGTCTGCTAGGTAGCCGCGGCGGTCGGGTGGGCCGGGGCGGTGGAATCGGGTTTCCCACCAGGCGCATTCCCAACCGTAGAGGACGCTGTACGCCTCGTCGATGACGTCGAAGTTGGGGCTGGGGGAGCGGTGGCCGGGTGTGCCGGAGACTCGTTCTCCGAGTGCGACTGCGGCGGCGTAGCCGTCGGCGTTGCCGGATAGGTGCGCGGCGAGTGTACCGAGCTCACTGAGTTCGCGGCGGATGGTGGCTTGGCATCCGCCGCACCACGGATTACCGGGTGTGGCGGTGATGTCGGGTTTGACGGGCCGTGACTGATCTTTGTCGAGGGGGTCGTAGGCGGCGATCGCTTCGAGCCAAGCGTCGCGGGCTTTGCGGAAGTGGGTGTTGCAGCGTCCTGGGCATGGACTTTCGGTCATCGGCAGCACCATCCCCGGCGGGAGTTACACGACCGTGATTAGTCTGCCACCTGCTAGAAGCCGGCGAAGTAGGCGTAACGCTTGATATCGGCAAGGAACGCCGCCCACGCCGGGCGGGTGAACGACAGGTGCGGGCCGTCGGGGTTTTTCGAGTCGCGGACGAGGATGCGGTCGTCTAGGGCTGCCGCTTGGACGCAGCAGCCGTTGGCTGCGGAGTGGGTGGATGTGCGCCAGCGGGTGTCGTCCATGGTGTGTCGCCTTCTTTGCGTTTGTCGTGTTCGGGTAGTACGACGGCGAGGATGGCTGCCATGCCTGCGACGTCGGTGGGGAATCCGTGTCGGGCCCAGACACGCCACGCGATCTGCGCCAGGTCAGGCGTAGCCACGTCGCCGCTCACTGGCCGCGCCGGTTCCGCCACCGTTTCCACCAAATCAAGATCGCTACGGTTACGGCTCCTGAGACGAAGGCGATAAGAGAACTTATGCTGCTCACGCCACCTCCTGCCGGTCAGGTACGTACTCATCCCGTTCCTCGTCATATCTCGTGCAGTGATTGCACCAGTGGCCGTCATCCCGCATCAGCCAGCCGTTGTCTTCAGCGTCGTTTACCGCTCCGTCCTCGTCGGACCACGCGTACCAGTCGGTCCCGTCCTGGGCGGATTTGCCGCAGCGGTCACAGACGAGCCGGTACATGGTTACTTCGATGATCGCCATCACGCCGCCTCCTGCTCCAGTTGCGCGCGCCGGTCCCGCCGCAGCACCCGCCGCTCAGGCGCCGTCAACCCACCCAGCACCCCATGCTCATCCTCATCGGATGTGAGACTCAACGCCCATTCCAGGCACTCAGCGCGTACCTCACATCGTGCGCAGACCTGGCGGGCTTTCCGGGCGGTTTCACCTTTCTCCGGGAAGAACAGGTCCCGGCCGATCTCGGCGCACAACGCCTCGTGACGCCAGTCCGCAAGGTCCGGCACATGCGGGCGGATGATCCCTCTCGGTGGCCAGGTCATGATGTCCCCTCCTCGCCTAGGTCATACTGCGCCCGGTACTGGATCTGCCGGCAAGTAACGGAGATAGAAGCAACTGGATCTTCAGTTACGGCCGTACTCAGGTTTTCCGACCAGTCGATGCCCTGCGGGAGGTCTTGCACTAGCAGGGGTCTCCCATCTGCGGCGCTGAGCGTCACCGTCGTTATTTCCATCGTCACTAGCTTCGCGAGCCGCTGCTCGTCGCTGACGACAACGACCGCGCATTGATCGTCGTCGTAGGATGCCCGGCACCGGTCCCGGCCGAACTGGTCGCGCCACCGCTCCCCAGGGTTACCGCGCGTGACTTGTTTTCCGCAGCGGGTGCATTTGCCGGTCTGGAAGGGTATCCGGGCAAGTTCAGGCATGGTCTGTCTCCTCTTCGTAGACGGTGGCGAGCAGCCTCAGCCGCCGTTCCACGCTTCCGTCGTGCTGGTGGCCGGTGAGCAGGTCTTCGATGAGTGCCCGTTTGAACGCGATCTCGCGGAGTACGCGGGCCGGGTCGTTGTAGGCGATGAACACCGCCCCGTCACCGTGGGCGATCCGTTCGTCTCTTTCGATGTGGTTGTTCAGGATCTCGGTCAGGTCTGGGATGCGGGTTTCGCTCAACGGGTGGCCTCCTTGGCGGCGACGAGGTGGGGGCGTCTCATGTCGGCTTTCCACCGCTGGGCGGTGCGTTGCGTCACCCCGCATTTGCCCGCCAAGTCGGCGGCGGAGATCGCGGGGTTGCCGGCGACGAGCCGGGCTGCTTTGGCGCGTTTCTTGTCGCCCCCGGCGATGGTCGCCTGTCGTGTCCGTATCGTCATCCGTGTCGTCGTTGTTGTCGTGTCGCCTGTCGCGACATCTGCCGTGTCGCCTGTCGTGTCATCAACCGGTGCCACCGCGACAGCTGGTGGCGCAGCGACCGCGACGGGCTCAGCGGCCAGCGGCACCTCGGGCACCACCGCAGGCACAGCCACAGGCCCAGTGTCGCCGGAGCGCAGCAGATGAACCAGAGCCGTCCCGAACGCCAGCGTCACAACCGGCATCACCGCAACCACAACCACGATCGGCCACGGCGCGCGCGGAAGATGCGCCGCGGCGAGGAGGTGATAGATGACCTGACCGGCGCACCCCAGCGCGAGCGCGCCGAGCGCGGACCGGCGGGCGAACCTGCGGGCCCGCGTATCGCCGGTGCCGGTGAGCCAGGTGCCGAGCGCGAACGCCGCATACGCCTCAACCCCCACCGGCAGCGTGATCGCCGTGTTCAACCGGATCCCATCCACGATGCCGGGCAGCGGCTGGACGACACCGAACCCGGCCATCTCACCCAAGCCGACCCAGCCACTCCAGATCGCGATGGCGGCGGGGGCGGCGATGAGGAGCAGCGGCCACCGCCGGGCGGGCATCACAGCCGCCGCCAAAGCTGGAGACCTAACAGGACGACAGCGACGATGACGAGGAAAGTGATCATTAGATCTCCTTGCGGGCTGCGATGTCACGCAGCGACAGCCGGTGGACGGGGATGTCTTCATGGCGTCCTGCGGGGGGAAGTTCCGCGCGCCTCTGCGGCGCGGCGACAGCAGGTTGATGCCGCCAACTGTTGACGCGCACCATGTCGCTGCCGTTGTCGCCACGCACAGCGGCACGTGGCGACGCGAGCAGCGCCATGACACGCCACACCGCCAGCGACACGACGGCGACAACGACCGTCACCTCAGCGCCGATGAGAACCGGCATCATCTCCGTGACCGCGTGCGCCACCATCAGCGCCCCACCACCGACGCCGGCCACGCAAACGGCGACAGCAACTGCGGCGGCTCCTGCGCCGCCACCACCGGCCGGTCTGCACATCAGGTCACGATCCCTTCCCGGCTCCTCGCCGCCGTGTAGGCGTCGATCTCGTCCACGTCGTACAAGTACGTCCGGCTGCGGTAGTCACGCGGCTCCGGGAACGCCTTGTCCCGTTCCCGGTCACCATGCAGAGCACGGATCGTTTTCCCATGCGTGCGGCCCATGTCAACCGCCTCAGACAGGCTCACCAGCGTCCTTGTGACAGATGCGGTGTTTTCCGCGTCGTCTAGCGCTGACCTGCTGTTTCCCAGGTCTGTGATTGTCACAGCCCCCTGATCTGTGACAGGTACAGACGTCCCGTCGAGACGGCGACCGGCCCGTGCGTAGTCCCGCCAGATCGCCGCTGACTTGTTCGCGTCCAGATCCGCGATGATCGCCTGCACCCAAACCTGGGTCGAGCCGTTGACCAGGCACCAGCGGCCCTTCTGCGGCGGCGCCGCAGGCACCGGAGTGGTGCCGACAAGCGCTTTCCAGTTCTGCGGCTGGTAGCCACCGAGCAGCCGCAGACCGATCGAGTTGCGGATACCGCGGATCGTCGCCGACTCGATGTTCTGCCCGGCGGTCAGGAAGTTTTTCTTCACGAACGCGCCTTCCCAGACGCCCTTCTTGGGGACCCGCCAGATCGGCGGGGTCTTCTTCGCCCGCTTCGGCTTCCACAAGATCGTGCCCCGGTAGTCCTCGTCTTCCTCAGGCCAGTTCTCCCAGAACTCGTCACACATCTCCGAGAACTGGTTGACCTCCTCGATTACCAGCAAGTCCCGGCAGAACTCGGCGGTGGGATCTTTGGTCCGCTCATCGATCCGGGTGTCGAGGTCGTCGCCCCACGCCTGGATCGCGGCCCAGATACCGGGCATGTCCCGCGGGTTGTCACACAACGTCAACCCCGGCAGGCCCTTCAAACCCTGGATCGACGTCCGCTTCACATCGATGTACGTCACCCGGCCGCCCTTGCGCAGCACCTGGCAGACCATGCCTTCCTCGGTCTCCGTCTTACCGTGCCTGCTTCCAGCGTTTATGAGGCCGTGGGGAGATTCGGAGCCCCAGTCCCAGCAGACGAGCTGGCCCTGGTCATCAATACCGATGGCGGTCTTGTCCTCCGGGAGGGCCTCAACCTTCTCCAGCACCGAATGCAGGTAGACGATGCGTGGCAGTTCATGAGCGCGGGTGAGGACCAGGGCTGGCCGCTCATCAGACGTGCGCCACTGCGGGACCAAGTCGAGACCGGTGCGGGTACGCCACAGGTCCTCGACAGCGGCGCGTTCCTTGCCGGTGGCTTTGAACCCGGCGGGGAGCCGCCAGGCAGCGACCTGGTCACCCGGCTTCGCGTTGGCGTAGTCCGGGTTCCATGTCACCCCGGCGCTGATGGCTTTGGGTGCGGTGCCGGTGATGGTGGCGAGCGCGGTAGCCATCGGCTGGACACGGCGGCTACGGTGCAGCACACGCAGCAGCCACACCGCCGCCCGTGTCTGCGATACGCGGATTGCCCCCCACGTCACCAGCCCTGCGGCAGTAGCCCCCAACACGACCAGGGCCACCAAAGGCGCTACGAGCAACCCCACTAGGGCGACCACTGCCGCCAGCAGCGACCCGGCTCGCCACGCCAGCCTCGTCGCAAGATTGCGGTGCTGCCACGTCGACGCGTGACCCGACCGGTGCAGCACCTTCACGTCCTCACGTCGCGTGAACCACCCGGCGTTCGTCCAATGATGTCGGCCGTGCATCAGGTCCACCCCGGTCAGCCACCGGCCCCACACCGTCCACCAGCCATGCGCCCCCGCAGCCTTCCGAACATGCGACACTGCCGCGCCGGCAGTGATCGCCGCGGCGGCGAGGATAAACAGGCCGAACCACAACACGCTCTGTCACGCCCCTCTTTCGGTCATATTCAGTTACCAACTACTCTTCGCAATCAGTCACGCTCTGTGACAGATCCGGTCCTCTCGCGCTCTCCGGGGGAAGCCGGCGCCGGAGGCGCCGTAAATGCGGCCGGCTTCCCCCTTCTTGCGCGTCACAGTGATGCTCATCTGTCACATTCCTGACGGTCACTGCCACGTTTGCGGGCTGCTCGACGCTGCCGCGACCACGGTGTGTAACGGCGGCAGAGGTGGCGGAGCCATCCCCGACGCGGTGACGGAGTGTGAGCGGCCCGCTGTTGGGTGCGCAGCACGAGGTTGGTCTCCTCGTCGAGCACGTGCACTTCGTAGCGCACGTCCAAGTCCGCCTGCCGTGCTGCCGCTTCCCGTTCCCGCCTCACCCGGTCGGCGATGTTCTCCGGCTCGGAGCCGTAGACGAGGTTGGTGCCGTTGCCTTCGCCGCCGGGTGCCCAGTAGTTGCGGGCCGGGTTGTCGTCCAAGTGCCGGATGAGCGGCTTGCCGGGCGGCGGTGGGCCCTCGAAGGCGAGGAGGACGAGCTGGTGAACGAGCCGTCCGGAGTCTTTGCGGCCCGCATGGGAGAGGTTGACCCGCTGGTAGAAGGGGGGGCCGTCTTTGGGGCGGTTGTGGTCGCGTTGCTGGAGGATGGTGCCGCCGCAGGTGCGGCCGTCGGCGAGGGTGCGGAGGACGGAGCGGATCCGGCCGTGGCTGGACGCCTCGTAGGGCGGTGTGACGCCTTCGGGGAGGCCGGCGGGCCAGGGGATGGGTGCCCATTCCTCGGGTGGAATCATGGTGTTCTCTCCTTGGCCGGGGAGTTGCCCGGTCCCTTGGCGCTGTCTTGCCGGATCACGGCCAAGGGACCGGGCGCGGGATCCTACTTGCCGCGTAGCCGCCTGGCTGCTTCGGCTACGGCTTTCTCGTTTTCGGCTGCGCTGCGTTCCTCGATGGTGGTGCCGCAGGTGCAGTCTTCGTGCCAGCAGTCGGGGCACACGTCGGGCTGGCTGTTCCGCTTGGCCATGTCGGTCTCCTATTTAGGCTCAGAACCAGTGCGGCCAGTGCCAGCCTTCGCGGAGGCACACCATCTGCTTAGCGACGTATGCCATGTGAGTGCCGGGTTTGCAGGGCGGCCAGCTCCACGCCACATGCCTGCTAGGTGTTCCGCAGGCCGCCAGGACGGCCGCGATGACCGCGATGGCGGCGATAGCGCCGAGAACGGCAGCTAGGGTGCGGATCATTGTCGCGTTCTCCTAGGCGGGTGTGAGGAGGGTGAGCGGCGGGTGCGGGGCATTCATGAGGACGGCGGCTGCGGCTTGGGATGCGGTGAGCGCTCTCCGTAGCTCGTCGACTTGGTGTCGCAGCGCGGCGTTCTGCTGTTCGAGGGTGTGGCGGCGGACTTGGCGTTCGACGAGGCGGGTTATTGTGGTCATCGGGTCGAAGCCTTCCTGTGTGGGGTTGGGTTCGGTCATGGGGTTCTGTCTGGTGGTCCCGGTGTCCCATCGCACCGGGACCACCAGTTGTCCGGGGGTTAGATCAGTTATCGCCGTGCAGCCGCTTCGCTTCCTTGACGGCGTCCTCGCTGGCCGAGCACCAGCAACCACCGAAAATCTGGTGACAGCTAGGGCAGCAGCCTTCCCGCACAGCCGTCTCGTCGGTGAAAATGCCCATCGGGTTCCTTCCTTTCATCGCCGGGCTGAGAGCCCGGCCGTGGTACTGCCATGTCATCGGGTTCTCTGACTTTCTTCCGCAGCGCGGGCGCTGGTGATGCCTGGACGACCGCAAGACCAGCAGTCCGGAGCGGTGAACGGGGCCCACGAAAGTCCGCATTCGAGGCAGATGATCGCGCCGCGGGGAAGGTCCGTCGCCGGGTCGATGCTCTCTGGTGTGATCATCGCTGCGGCTGCCTCCATGCCTGCCACGATAGCTCTTATATCCTAGGATGAGCAACCAGCCTAGGATGAGCAAACATGGCAGTGGCTAAGTATCAGCGGATCGCGGCGCACCTCCGCGAACTGATCAATACTGGTGATTACCCGGCAGGATCGCGGCTCCCCACTATCGTGGAGATAGCCGCCCAGCACGGCGTATCGAAAGCGACGGCGAACGCCGCTATCTCGTTACTGGAGGCAGAGGGCCTCGTCCGGCCGATGGAACGGACCGGAATCAGAGTCCTCGATCAGCGGGCGGTGCGGGTGCCACTCAGCCGGTATTCCCGTGTGCTAGCCCCAGGCGGCCGTCTCGGCCCGTGGGAGACGGCCTTGGCGGCCGCGGGAATCCCCGGTCAGATGGTCCTCCTTGAGGTAGAGCACATGCTGGCGGAACCGGATGTTGCGGTCGCGTTGGAGCTAAGCCCTCTCAGCCGGGTGGTGCGGCGTGTCCGGCACGCTGTTATCGGTGTCGAGCCGGAGCAGGTTGTCCAGCTTCATGAGGCGTTTTTCCCGGCCCGTCTGGTGGCGGGGACGCCGATCGCCGAGGACGGGAAGCTTGTCGGTGGTGTCTACGCCGCGCTGGCTGCGGCGGGGCTGATTCCTGCGACGGCGGATGAGACGGTGACGGCGCGGACTGCAACTCCGGATGAGATCGCACGGTTGTATATGCGGGGGGGGACGGTGATTGCGGTTGAGCGTGTCACCAGGGATGCGAATGGTCAGCCGCTTGAGTTGCTGCGTGTTGCTGCTGATCCGGCGCGCACAGTGCTGATCTACGATGACCTGCCGCTTAACAGGTAACGACGGGCGCAGTGTTCAGCCTGGGCCTCCCCAGGTGGTCTTCCTGATGTTCGCCTGGCGTTGCCGGTACTCGAATTTGGCGAGTTTCCGGAAGGTGTACCAGGTGCCGACGCGGAGACCGCCGGCGAGGCCGAGGACGATGCCGATGCAAAGTAACACCACGTGTTTACTGTGCGCTCACGGGGCGGGGCGGCGCAAGTGAGGGTTAACTCACCGCGACCATTGGGGATCTATCCGTGGGAAGCAACCCGGCCGAGAGGGAGGACTGAGGGGATGGCTGTGAGGCGGTTACCGGTCATGTGCTGGACGGTGGAGCACGACGACGGGTGCGTGACCCACTACCAGGACCGGGCTGAGGCGGTCAGCGATCACGGTGAGGCGGTGGAGCTGGCCGCGTTCGGGCCGTGCTGGGTGGTTGCCTGTGGTTGCGGGCGGACGTTGAGCACGCGGGAGTATCCGGAGTTTCACCTGTTCAGCGAGTTGGAGGCGCTGGTGCAGGCGCTGGTGCAGGATTGGCGGGTCGCCGCAGATGGTGACGCCACCTGCTGGGAGTGTCAGGCGATCGAGGGTCTAGGGGCTGCTGGTGGGTGCTGACGGGAACAAGCGCATCGGGTGGCGTTCCAAAGCCTCTCGCTCCGATGAGAACGGGAACGCGACGTTCGCGGAGTGGGGGATCGCTTTCGGTGCTGATCTCAACCCGGACAGTGTGCTGCTCACTTACGACAACCGGGCGGCGGCGGAGTCGGATCTGGGGTTGTCCGGGGCGACGTTTCTGGTGCGGCGTCCGGTGACGGTCGGCCCGTGGGAGGTCGTGGAGCCCGGCCCGGAAGTGGATGGCGGGTGAACGGAACGGATCTGGTCACTTTCCAGCACGCGTGGGCAACTGGCTGTTAACGTGGGTGGTGACAGCCGATGAGAGTCGGCCTCGTCGAACCCCTGTGCCGCGTCTCTCCGGGATTCCCCCGACTACTGGAGGGGCGCGGCACCCCCATGTTCACGAGGAGTTGGCACAGGGTGGGGTAAACCGGGCGGCGTGGATGCGCGTCCTCAGAAAGTTTGATCGCAGGACCTATCAGCGGGGGGATCCGCCGGGGAGGGCTTGACGGGCACGTGGATATGTCGCGTAGGGGGATGAGGCTGCGGATTGAGCAGCTGCAGGTGGAGAATGAGCGGCTGCTGCGGGAGCTGGCGGCGACCCGGGCGGTCTGCGCGGGTTATGTCGCGGCGCAGGTGGCTGCTGTCGTTGCTGGGCAGCCGCGGCGGGACGAGCTTGGGCTGCGGCGGGCGAACAGGACCCTGGGCGGCGGCCTGGTTTAGGCGCGGCGGCGGTGGTCTTCCATCCGGTCGCGGCGGGCTTCGTCGAAGGTGGTGTTGACGGCGTTCTCGCCGGGGGGGGTGTTGACCATCCGCCAGAACGCGACCATGACTTCTTTGACGCGGCGTGATGCCCGCAGGCTCCACAGGATGCGTTCGTTCTCGTCGGCCAGGTCGATGACGAACCCGCGGGCGGGGGTTTCGGCTGCTGCTGTCTGACCGCGGGTGGCGAAGGCCCGGTAGCCGGCGGCGATGAGGAGCTCGGTGGGGAGTGTGCCGAGGCCCTGGTATTTGGTGCGTAAGAGGTCGGTGAGGGGGAGCAGGGCTTCGACTTTGGGGAGGTGGTTGCCGTGTCGCCATTGGTTGACTTGGCTGCGGCTGCGGCCGGTGATGTGGCCGATGTCGTGTTCGGTGAGGTGAGTGCGGTCGATGACTTCGTTGAGGAGGTCAGCGAAGCGTTGCTCGTTGCGTTCGGAGTCGGGCACGCGGCACAAGTTAACACACGGTTGCATGTGCGCGTGGCTACGAACGGTCTTCGGATACCCGGGTCTTACTTGATGGTTATGTAAGTCTTACCTTCGGCGTGTACACCAAAAACTTTTGCGCGCGTCTCGGCGGACACCCCTAGCGCGCGTACGAACAAGCGCGCTACTGTCTGGCTATGAGCAAACCCCTGGAGCCAGGTATCCGTCTCCGGGTCGACAAGTTCAAACAGCGCTGCTTTGAACGCGACCCCGACAAGGGCACCTCCGCTGGGCGCGCCGAGATAATCGGCATGTCCAGGCCGGCAGTCGCCCGAGTCCTCCAGCAGACATATCCACCTGGCACAACGTTCATCGCCGCGACGCTCCTCGCGTTCAAAGACGACTACGCCTCACTAGGCAGCGTCTTCGACGATCTTTTCGAGGTAGTCCCCGCCACCGCGCAGCGGCATGACGTCCCCGAAGCCGCCTGACAAAGGAGAAAGCCCCCGCCTCAGACCCATGAGACGGGGGCCAACCAGAACAAGGAGAACAAATCTCAATGACCAGCAACAACGACGATACCACGGGCGGCCAATCATGACCGGCCCGGAGCACTACCGCGAAGCGGAACAGCTACTCAAAAGTGCGGAAGAACTCATCGCACACGATGTTACGAGCGCCATAGCTTCTCTCACCGTCAGCCACGCGCAGGTGCACGCGACGCTAGCGCTCGCCGCCGCCACCGCCATGGCACCCACATACGCCGGCATCACAGAGCTGGCGACCTCCGCGTCGGCACCTGGTACATCCTCCCTGGCCGAATGGGCCAGAGAGGGCAGCAGGTCACTGTCCGAATGGACCGAGGTGATCTCATGACCGCCGCCGTTGACAGCAGGCCGTGGGCCGCGGACATCTCCTGGATGCTCATCGCACCCCTCCCCGGCCCGCCCACCGACCGGCGGCTGCTCCCCCTCACCGGGACCAGCCCCCGCCGGACCGCACCCACCATCGTGTGCGAACTGATCTGGTGCCCCGGCGGGTGGCCGTGGGTTTTCGCCGACGCCGACGCCTGGTCCGAAACGGAATGCTGGCAGGTCGCCATGCACTACGGCTGGGTCAAGGACTGGATCGGGCGCCGCGCGTGCCCGGCGTGCAGGCAGCATCCGGAGTTCCGCCCGGCCCCGGCGACGTGCCTGCCGGTGCCGTTCAAGGCGCCGCCGGGTAAACACAAGCGGCAGCCGGACGAAACTTGGCATGGCTTGTCCCCATGCCCGCCGCCGCTGCCGGAGATGATCGACGACGACACCGACGTCATCACCGCCGCAGCCTTCGACTGGGACACCCCACCCGCCGACACACCCCTCCCGCACCGCCGCTGGTCACTCCCGTGGAACAGACCATGAACGGCGTCAACTGGGGCGCCTGCCGCGCAGCCGAACTCCGCCGCCTCAGCCAGCTACGCCACTTCGAGTTGCTCGCTGAACTGTCCCCGCACATCACCGACCCGTGGCACGAGGCCCAGTTCGCCGGGATGACACGCGACGGGCTCATCGCCAGGCTGCTGGAACTCAAACGCGGGCAGGAGGTGCCGGAATGACCGCCCCCGCCGAGATGGAAACCTGGCTCACCTTCGATGAGTGCGCCGACAGGTGCGCCCGCGCCTACTGGCTTGAGCGGCTCGCTGACCAGGTCGCGTACACGCCGGAGACGCTCTGCGAGTACGCGCTGCGCGAGCAGCTCACCAGGTACGCGCATCACACCCTCAGCGCCGAGGAACGCAGCAGCCTGTTCGATGACCACGTCGCCGCGCTGCGGCGCCTCGCCCAGCTCGACACCAGCGCTATCACCTGGGCGGATGTGGACGAGAACCTGACCTGCTGCGACCGGACCGCTGCGGCGCGGGAAATCCTCGACGCCGCCGCCGAAGACGCCTTCGACAGGCTGCTGAGGGGGCGGAAATAGTGACCGGTCTCGAAGAGATCATCACTGGATACCTGAATCCGGGCGACGACCTGATTGACCGGCTAGCCGCCAGGTATGCCCATCCCAGCCTCACCGCTGAGGAGCGGCAGGACGCGGTCCGGCGCAGGGATTTCGATGTGCTGCTGAACGGCAAGAAGGGGGGGACCCGATGACCGCCGAGGTGGAACGGTTCCAGCCGCGGGACGCGATGCCCGCCAAAATCCAGTACGCGGAGAAACTCGCGAACTCGGGGCTGCTGCCTGCGGCGTTCCGGAAGCAGCCCGCGAACGTGCTGTACGCGGTCGAGTACGGCGACATGCTCGGCCTCGCGCCGATGGCCGCGATCACCGGAATCCACGTGATCGACGGCAAGCCGACCGCATCCGCCGGCCTCATCTCGGCGCTGGTCCGCCGGGCCGGGCACAAACTGCGGGTTTCCGGCGACGCAGCCAGTGCGACATGTGAGATCACCCGCGCTGACGATCCTGGTTACACGTTCAGGGTCACGTTCACGGTTGAGGACGCGAAAACAGCCGGACTGGTCGGCAAGCCCGTGTGGAAGCAGTACGGCACGTCGATGCTGAAGGCACGGGCGATCACCCAATGCGCTCGGGATGCCTGCGAGGAAGCCCTGTTCGGGTTGCATTACACCCCGGAGGAGCTCGGCGCCGAGGTCGACAATGACGGCGCGCCTGTGCCGCCGCCAAGGCAGGAGCCGAAACCGGCTGCGGATCCTGCGGTCGAGGACATTCAGGACGCCGAGATCGTCCCCGACGATCCGCACGGGTGGTTGATGGAGGCAACTGTCAAGGCCAGCGTCTTCGAAACCGTCGCGGACGGGCGCCGGTTGTGGGACGAGGTGGCAGCTATGCACCGCGGCCGCATGTGCTCCGGCGACGACCGCAAACACCTCGAAGACTTGATGACGGCACGGTTCGAGGATCTCCAGCGGCCAGCCGAGGAGGTGACCCCGTCTGCGGTGATCCCACCCGGGGCACCGGCGCAGGAGACGGGTGTCGCCGCGTCACGTGGCCAGATCGGTGTCATCCACCAGCATTTCCAACGCCTCGGATACGAAGACCACGAAGGTGACCGCGAGGAACGCCTCGTCTTCACCGGCCGCCTCGCCGGGACCGGCCCACTCGAAACCAGTTCCAGCCTCACCAGCGAGCAGGCCAGGCACGTCGCACGGCAACTCGAAGTGCTTAAAAACCGGGCCGAGCTTGTTGCCCTGCTCCACCCGGCAGACCAGGAGACAGCAGCATGAGCCTCGCAGAAGACGCTATCCGGGTCGCTGTCATGCGGACCCTCGCCGATGACGTGGACCGGGCTCTCAAAGAGGACCGGGCCGCGTTGCTCGAGACGATGGCCGAGGAAGGGATCACCGGCCTGAAAGCCCGGCTACCCGATGGGACGAAAGTCGCGAACCTGCCCTATGTGGGCGGTGAACCGCGGGCCCAGGTCGATGACAACGCCGCCTTAGTTGCCTGGATGGAACGGAACCGACCGGACGAGGTGGAGGTGGTGAAAACGGTCCGCCCGCAGACGTTGAAGGCGATCCTCGATGCGGCCAACACGCACGGCGCGGCGGTCGACCCCAAAACGGGGGAACGGATTCCCGGGATTGGGTTCGGGATCAGCACCCCGTACATACAGGTCAAGTTCGTCAAAGGCAACGGACCGGGTGAGGGTGGCCGGGATCTGATCCGTGAGGCGTGGCGGTCCGGGTCGCTGCAGGCGCCGGATCCGCGGACCCTGCCGGCGGGTGGTGACGGGGATGCCTGACGAGACGTGGACGGCGCGCGGCCGCGAAGTGTGGGACTTCTACCGCAACCTGAACTATCCGCAGCGTCCCTTGTATGACCTGTGCGCGGCCGACAGATGCGTCTGCGGACATTTGGTGTACGTCAGCGATGACGGGCATTGCCAAGTGCAGGGCTGCACCGGCTGCGAAAACCACACCTCCAAGAACCTCCCTGCCGGGGGCACCCAGTGAAACGGGTCACGCCGCTACGGCGAACCAGCCAGCTCGCACAGGTGATCCCACTCCACCGCAGGCAACCTCTGGCCCGGGTCGTCGAGATCCGGCCCCGCAGCCCCAAACAGGCCACCCTGTACCGGGACCGGCGGGTACCGCTAGTGAAAGAACTCCTCACAGTCAGGCCATGGTGTGAGATCCGCTGGGACGAGGGATGCCAGGGCCGGGCAGCCGAGGTCCACGAACCGGGGAAACGGTCCCAGGGTGTGGACATTTGCGACCTGGCTGAGTGTGTGACCACCTGCTGGTATTGCCATCGGCAGGTTCACGGGAATCCGGCTGTTGCGGTCCGGCGGGGGTGGCTGCGGTCGAAGAAGGCCGCGCATCCTGCCGGCGGCGGTGATGCCGCGTGAACATCGCATTTATCGACACGGAGACCACCAGCCTGCGCCATGACCGGCGCGCGTGGGAAATAGGGATCATCCATCGCCAACCCGGCCACGCCGACACCGAGCACCACTGGTTCATCAGGTCCGATGACCTAGACCTTGGAAACGCCGACATCGTGTCACTGAAGATCGGCAACTTTTATAGCCGACACCCGCAGTACCGGTCATCCATTTCGGTTTCTCATCAGCGTGAAGCCGATGTGCTACGGAATGTAGAGAAGCTCACCCGTGGCGCCCACCTGATCGGCGCACTGCCATCCTTCGACGCCGAAGTGCTCGCCACCCGGATGCGCGCCAACGGCATCTGCCCGTCGTGGCATTACCACCTCATCGACATCGAACCGGTGATGATCGGCTACCTGCGGGGGCTCGGGAAACCGGTCCCGGATCTGCCGTGGCCGTCGGATGAGCTGTCCCGCATGGTCGGCGTAGAACCACCCGGGGATGCTCAGCGGCATACCGCGCTCGGGGATGCCGACTGGGTGCGCCGCATCTGGGACAAGTTGATGGGCGGTGATGCCGCATGATCGGGTTCGTGGCGACCTGCCTCCTGATCGGCCTCGGTGTCCTCACTCTCCTCAGCATCGCCGCCGCAGGGCTGTTCCTGTGGATCGACCGCTGGTTCACGCGGCGCCGTGAAACTGTGGCAACGATCCGCCGGGCCGCGCAGATCAACTTGCGCAGGCAGCGGGACTGCCGCCTGGATCGTCTGTGGGGCCGGTACGGCGTCACTTTCGAGGGCGAGTTCCGGGACGACGAGGCCGTTGCGGCGCTGTCCCGTGATCTAGCGCGGCAAGACGAAACCGGGCGGCCAGGTGAGACGTCATGACCGGCGGCCGGTGCGGCGCTATCTACCTCGGCCACGGCGGCGCCAGATGGGTCTGCGCACGCAGCCCAGCCGCCATGTACCGGCGGTGCTGCCAGCATGAGCATCCACGCGAAGTCCTGCTGTGTGCTTTTCACGCCGGAACACTCAGCGATGGACTTTGCAGGGAGTGCCTTAACCATCCGACGGATCCGCATGAGTGCGGGATTCATGTGCAGCCGCTGGCAGATAAGAGGGCGCTATGACCGACGGCAGGTGGGTCTGGGGAGGGGACATCCTAACCTCTACCGCCGCAGCCGTTGCGCGGGAGCTGGACCGGACCCGCGTCGAACGGGACGCCTACCGGAACGCCCTCGAGCAGGTCACCCACGACTTCACACCGCAGCGGCCCGGTAGCGACGTGTGCGGTGTTTGCGGCTGGTTCGACGGGCCGGAGCATCAGACACCCGGCAGGGTCCACGCCGGGCTGGCTCTCGGCACACCGGGGGCACCATCGATCGCCTGCCCGAAGACACACATCCCGGAAATCCCTTGCGATTGCGGCGCGAACCGCAGCCCTGGGGCGGCCTCATGACCTCGGCGGGGCGCGTTGCTACAGAGGCGGGAAGGGGAAGCCCGGTCTCCCAAAGCGCGCGCCCCGCTGAGCACCACTGCACATGTGCCCACTCGGCGGTGCTTCACAACCTCAGCCCCACACGGGGGCGCACCGGCTGCTCGTTCATCGGCCCGCGCGGCGTGGTGTGCGGCTGCCGCCTATTCACCGAAGGAGACACCGATGGATGAACCACTAACCGCCGTGTCTCTGTTCGCGGGAATCGGCGGCTTCGACGAGGCCCTACGGCGCTCCGGAGTGCACGTAACCGCAGCCGTTGAGATCGACGCAGACTGCCGCAGAATCCTCGGCCGCCACTTCCCGCAAACTGCCCTGTTCAACGACGTGACGGAGGTCACTGGTGACCAGCTACGAGCAGCCGGATTTGTTCCCGCCCGGGGAATCATCACCGCCGGGTGGCCCTGCCAGGGAAACTCGGTCGCGGGCCGTCGCAGCGGCATGGCTGACCCACGTTCTGGCCTGTGGCGGCACGTCGTGCGACTCCTGGCTGAGACACGCCCCCGTTGGTTCATCGGCGAAAACGTTCCTGGGCTCCTTTCCATCGGCGACGGCCGCGACTTCGGAACGGTCATCGCAGACTTGGATGACCTGGGGTACGGCGTGGCGTGGCGAGTTCTGGACGCGCAATGGTTCGGAGTGCCCCAACGACGCCGTCGTGTCTTCATTGCCGGATGTCTTGGAGACCCAGCGGGACCTGTCGAGGTATTGCTTGAGCCCGAAAGCGGCGCAGGGTATTTTGCGGCGGGCGGAGCGGCGGGGGCGGACGTTGCCGGAACACTTGGCAGCCGCGTTGGAGGGTCTCGCACAACAGACCTCGATGGGAACGGCGCCTATTTCACAGTCGGAACCCTCGGAACCTCAGGTCCCGGCGGGGGATGGCGGGTAGGGGCGGACGAGGCCGCTGCGGGACAGCTCGTGACGACGCTCCAGGGTGGGGGACGGCGTGGGCACCGGGTCGATGCCGAGGGCGCCGCCGGTGGTCATCTGATCGCGTTCGACGCCGCGCAGATCACCAGCGCGGAGAACCGGGTCAATCCGCAGCCGGGTGATCCGCAGCCGATGGTGGCTTACGCCCTGACGGCCCGCAACGACCGCAACGACCGCGAGAACCGCGAGAATACGTGGATCCCCGTCACTTGTGAGCGAATGGTCACCCATGCGCTCACAAGTGACGGGGCGGACGCGTCCGAGGACGGCACAGGACGCGGCACACCGCTCATCTCACTCGCCGTGGCCGGGGACTTCAGCGCAGGCGAGAACGTGGCTCAGGCAGTCCGTGGGGCGCACGGCCAGCCCGGCTGTGTCACAGCCGGGCTGGCCGTCAGAAGACTCACCCCGACCGAATGCGAGCGTCTAATGGGCCTACCCGACGGATGGACCGAAGGCCAATCCGACTCCGCCCGCTACAGGCAGTTGGGCAACAGCGTTGCCGTCCCGGTCATCGAATGGATCGCCCGCCGTGTCCTGGCGGTAGAGGCAGCGAAGGAGGTCGCTCGTGCGGCATGACGAAACCTGGCGCGACCACGCAGCCTGCTACGGAAAGCCGCGGGAATGGTGGTTCCCCGAAGGCGACCGCGGCGAAGCCCTCCAGCACCTCCAGGCCGGGAAACGCATCTGCCTCAACAAGTGCCCCGTCCGCGAAGAATGCCTCGACTACGCCCTCGGCCGCGGTGAAAAGTTCGGCACCTGGGGCGGTCTCAGCGAAAAAGAACTGGATCATGAGCATAGGAACCGGCCGCGCAGGGTCGGGGCGAAACGGGCCGTGAAGGACGCGGCGTGACCCCGCGGGCCCGCGACAACAGGGATACGGGGTGGCGGATCAACCGTGCCCGTTCCACCGCCGAAGCTGTCGGGTCGGCGCGGAACGCTTCCAAGGATTCGTGGCGGGGTGCTGATGCGATGACCGCCGCGAATGATCTGACGCCGGGGCAGCGGGCGGATGCGGTGCGGTTTGTGCAGCGGCATGAGGTGGAGGGCTGGGTGATGGAGACGTTGCTGGCGTTGGGGTTGCGGCAGCCGGGGACACGGGTGGTGCGGTGTCATCCGACGGGGACGCGGATCAAGACTGGTGCGTACCGGGTCGTCAGCGACGGCCAGCCATGAACGGCAGGTCAGGCGCAGGCTGCGGAGAGCTCGCCGCGCTTGCGTGCCTCACGGACGAGCCGGGCTACGTAATCGTAGGTGTAGACGTACCCGATGGCACGGGTGATGGTGGCTGGTTTCTCACCAAGCGCCGCAGCCTTCACGATCGCGGCACGCAGCCGCTCGGGTGCGGCCACGTAGGCGTCCGCTGCTTCCTTGAGTTCCTGTGTCATAGCGGGCTCCACGCTTTCCATCGTGCCATGTTCACGACCCTGCGTCACGCACCGGGCTTATCACCAAGGATAGCGTAGTAGTATCTTGATCTGAGTTAGTGAACATAGGACCCACCTAGAGGGGGGGCAGCTTGACTGAGATCCGGACGCCCCCTGATCACGCCACGTGCAAAACGCATCGTCACTACAAACTGAACTGTGATCAATACGAAAGCCTCCTTCGCCGCAGCGGGCAACACTGCGAGATATGCCAGCGTTCGTGCGCAAAGACATCACACGGCAAGCTCTTCATAGATCATCAGTACGCACTGTGGGGCGTACGCGGGCTGCTCTGTAACCCGTGCAACTCACGACTGAGGAGCGGGCCAAGTAGTTGGCAGCGCGCTGAACGGTACTTGGCGAACTCCTGGTGGGAGCAGCAATGCTCAGCGCTCGGGCTTCCCGCCGGTCGTCGCCCAGAGCCAGGGGTCGGATCTGCAATCCGTAACCAGTGGGGAACTATCTGGATCAACGCAGGGGACTGGTGGCGTGCGCCAACGCAAAAAGGCCACGGCTGGAGTCCAACCAACTGGCAGGGCCTCTACCGCGCATACGGCCCGCACAATCTAGTGCCTTTTAACATGGCGATCATCGCCGATGAGCCAGGCATGTGGATCCTGCGAGTAGAGCTGACCGGATCTCCCGTCGTCTGGGCGCAAGTATGCGAAGTGACAGGCATCGCCTTGAAACCCGGCGATGTCTACGATCCAGCCTTCACTGGGGCGTCAAAGCCGTACGCCTCCTCGACGGGTGCCGACCAGCCACGCGAGGCCCGGACAGGACTGCGTACGTGGACTGGGTGAAGCTGTCGGCCCGCTACTACCTCGACGTAGCGATCGCGAACCTCCCCGACGCCGACACCGAAGTCATGTTCACACGCGCACTCGCCTACGCAGGCGACCAAGAGACAGGAGGCTGGATCCCCACGGGGATGCTCCCCGCGTTCTGCCGGAACAGGCGGT